>JAABUT010000071.1_pt1 | contig 187214 bp, 173 predicted proteins | sample 5559281 | NCBI WGS metagenome assembly JAABUT01 (sample SAMN10711880, study PRJNA513359) | rock metagenome | isolation source: Antarctica rocks | place: Antarctica: Victoria Land, Ricker Hills nord | collected 2016-01-04
TCTTAAGAAATCACGCGAATTTGCACAATTAGCTCAAAAAGCGACGTTACAGATAGAACAATTGCAGCTGCTACAAAAGAAATTACAGAAAGACATACAGTTTCTCAGCAAGCGCATGACACTGTACACAAATAAGAAAAGAGTTAGAAAATCTACTCTTAAAGAGAAGGACAAAGCATATCTACTAAGACGAAATATCAAAACGAAAAGATCAAGCAACAAACTGAATCACACAAAGCTAGAATCTTATAGAATTCTAGAGATCAAAGAATCGATTAACTACAAATTAGATCTGTCAACATCTATGAGAATACATTCGATATTTCATATTTGTCTGTTGAAATCTGCGAACGCGAATACATCAATTCAGACAGAATCATCAGGAATCGATTCAGAGAGTCAGAACGTCAAATACGAAGTAGAAGATATACTAGATCAGCAAGACATCACAGATCAGCCTCATTGATTGGTCAAGTGGAAAGATTATGATCATATCGAGAACACTTGAGAATCAGAGAAAAATCTCAAGAACTGTCAGAAGCTTCTTCGACAATTTCAGCAAAGAAATTCGACAATCAGTCGAAATCAGAAGGGATTTCGAGCTGTTCGAAATCAACGTTAAGGAGAAGATCATTAATAGATGACTCGACCGTTCGACGACGTTCATTCTTCTCGAGTTCTTCAATATTCTTGAACTTTCGTCGCATCATATTCTTTCAGCGAGACTCAATTAATTCTTGTTGCTTTTGCAGACGAGCTGCTTTAGTCAGAGTCTCACTCAGCTCAGCACGAAGACGAGTCCGTTCCTTACGAACTCGCTCTCATTCAGTCTCTGAGACGGTCAGATCGCATTTGCGACCTAGACGCACACACTCGACACAACGGTCGAAGTCAGTGTCAACACGACACTTCACAGAACGATTGAAACAGTGATTGCAGGAACGCATAACTGAACTATCGTTATAACGAAGTTTCTTCGAAAGACGGCGGCGCTTTGCGGCAGAACTCGACGGTTTGAATACTCGATTCAAATACATAGGAACGATGATTTCTGAGGACAGAAACCTTGAAGAAGATCTAGTGTTAGGACACGGCTCGGGTTGAGATAGGAACTACGGCAGGATAAGGCGTAGTTCGCAGCATGGTGAACTCTGAGCTAGTAAGGTCATGGTCACGTGCTAATGATTCATTATATGGAATCATTGAGATCATGAAGCGACCCTCATGATCCAGAGTCTGGATCGACGAGGTCACTCAGCGATTCAGGCGATCGCACGAATCTTCTATGTCTATATAACGATGGTCGTTCCCTTAGATAGGAGCTTCGTGCTCAACTCATGTAAGTAGTCAATACATATTATTGTCTCAGCTATCTTCAGACCTCAAGTCTAGTAATAGTGATTACTGTTTGATCTCTGTATATACCTTGTGTTGTTAAAGGAACAACCGTTACACTAAGTCTGAAAGCGAATATTCAATACAACTACTATCTTTTCGCTTCGTCTTCACTAAAGTCAAGAACTGAGACTTAAAAGCTCACATGAGCGTTGACAGCAAGATTCTTTGCTTAGTCTGATAAGATAACAACGTTCTTCAGTACATGATCACGTCACATAATGAAGATGAGCTTGAAGATCTTCATTTTCTTCATCATAGAAAGCGCTGAGAAATATCTTCTAATTTTATCGTGCTCACGAGACACAATAACTGTATCGCTCAGATCTATCTTTCTTCTATCGCTGCTCATTCAATACTCTACTACAATTGAAAAGAAGAAGTTTTATCGATATCACTGATCGTCAAGAAAAATAATGATCATATCATTCATATGAAAGATTCAAATGAAAATGATCAACAGCGTTTCTACTACTTGCTTAAACGACGAAATAGAAAATTTTCATGATCACTGTTTGAGTTTCTACTTAGTGTAGTAGTTCTGAATATCTTCAAGCTATTTACACTACGTGATACGAGTAAGAGAATTACGCATAGAAACTTTGTACTGCAGTTAGCAGTAGCATTAATGCAAAATTCGGTCGAAAATGAACGTCATAGAGAGTGTTGAATCAGTGTGAACACATCAAACAAAGCAGATTCTTCGAAGCATCACTATATCAAGCTTGTCAAACGTTCTTACTGTAAGCTCTGCAGTAAGACAAAGAGTAAGAATTTTACACGGTCGAAAAAGAGAAAACCTTTGAGCGAAATTGATACTAATAGACTCGCAAAACGAGCGCGAGTTCATGAACGAGATGCAGAGACCTCATGAAAGTGTGCAGCACCTGAATGTAAAGATAAATCTTGTTGTAGGAAGTCTGAATGCTGGATTGCAATACACGAAGATAGATAGAAGTAAATTCATCGGACGAAGGTTGAAAATAGAAAAGGGGTTACTGCCTTCTTCTGATTGGCTCGGTGGGTCGGGCTCAATACTTTAAACACTAGTTTCCGTACCCATAATGGTTAAGCTTATACCATTATAGGTTTAGCTGGGTGGGCCGTACAATCAACGGGCAAAGGGATAGGCTACTTGTGATGCTGAGCACTTATGTGATTTTTGTGTCCAATTATCTCATGGGCCACGCCTGCCAAAGATGAGTACGAAAAGTAAGGAACGAGCTCAGGGGCGTCGTTGCCGATTGCTTTATGCTAACCGTAGAGAGCGCACAGCTTCCCACATCACTATTCGACATCTCTATTCTTTGGCCATCCAGACATATCCCACATTCTTTTCAACAGCCCACTCGAATCGTCATGTCCCAACCCACTCAAGATTATACTCGTAAAAGGCCGCCAGGGTTGAAAAAGTCGAAATCACAAGCATGGACCTGGCCTCATCTTGTGTCAGTGCAACCTAAGAAATCCGCAGCATCGTCCTTGTACACCCCAGATGAGCAGACCGAGATTTCGCCGATGACAGGAGAAGAAAAGTCTCGTCACCAGTGTTCTCCTCCTCGATCCTCAGCTTCTAGCACTACTGGTAGTATTATAATCTCTCGCAGGGCCATTATTCCTGAAAATCAAAACACTCAAGAAGACAAGAGTAAATTTAAGAGTGACAATGAAAAGATCGCTCCTCTTGCCGAGGGCGGCTCTCAGCATGGAAAAGATGCCAGCTATCAGCCCGCTGAAGAAGGAACAAAAATCCAGCACACGGAAGATAAAGATCAGAATGCTGATGGTGACAACAAAACCGCGTCTGAGCCGGAGGAAGTAGACGGGAAGGCTTCTCGCAGTGGTGATGAATGCCTGGACAGTTTGACACGCGCGTCGTGCAATGAAAGCAACTGCGATCAGGGCGAGGAGTCATCACAGTCAAACCCTGATGTCGCTGCCGATGCGGAAGAGCATGCAGCGCACCACGAAGGCGCCAAAGGTACACATGAAAGCTCCGAGTCTAGTATGTTGCACGATTGAAACAAAGAAAGTATCGTAGTCCAGAGCTGACCATAAGTTTCTTCTTTAGAGATCGAAGAGCAATTTTTTGCAAACCCCACATACAACAAACCGCCTGTTATATCTGATGCTCCTTCTGATCGCAAGGTGGAGTCACAGCATGATTCACCAAAGACAGAAGCGGTAGTACCACCGGACATCATCCAAATAGGTGGGGAGCTGTCTAGGATGGACTCTCCTGTGGTAGTACGCGACTTTGGCACTCCTCCCTTGAAGGAGGACACTACATCATTGAAGCAGGCCTCGACTCTCCCTCCGCCAAGGATATTCATTCAAAGAGCTAGCGATGCGACAGATCGTAGCACCCCGCTTCCCATGCCAGCGGCCTCGGGTTTGGAAGAGCAGCCTCGCGGGCCTTACCCATCGGAAGAGTCTGACAGATCGTCTGGGGAATCACATGGTGCTGACCCTCTGGCAAGCCGTATTGCTATTCCGCCGGAAATAACATCCAACCTGTCCCATGACACCGAGGATCCTGAAAAGCCCAAGGTGAAGAGGCGGAAGCTGGTTTTACGTAAATCCCGAAACCTAATGATGCGCAAGCACTTCCTGCAATTGTTTTTGGGCAGACAATTGGCTGAGCACACAAAGCCAGCTTTGAGACTTCTCGCGCATGGCGAGCCGTTGAAGGTAGAACTAGCGGTTGCTGGTGAAAGGAATCCGATGTTACACATGTCAGAAGGTTCAACGCTCAGTCTCCCTAGCCACGGACACTGATGCTCTACTGAGTAATGAAATCTTGAGCCTCGCTAGAGAAGACGAAGAACTGTTTGGATTGGTATTTGGCCTTGGCACGAACCGGGACTCTCTAGGCACATCGAGATCCCTCCACGAGCTCGGATGCGTAGTCTCCAAGAGTAGGTAATGCTGTGGACCGCAGGCAAACGACGAGGGACGTCGGACTTTGGTTCTCGTCTGGTGTCGAAACATGGGATGCATGCTAGGTAGTAACTAGTCTTAACTCAGTACCTAAGCAAGTCCTCTTCAAAGAGCACCGCGACCCTAAGATTCCTTCTGGATTCTCGTGCTAGGGGTTCCTTCGTAACCGTTCCTGGTCTGACTTCCATATACAACCGGATCTATCTTAGACTTGTCTAGAGGTTCAAAACCATAACTTGGGACCCTCCTTCTCAAGTCTTATTATCCACTCGCTGCTCCTGGAATCCTTGACCGAGCCAATATAAACCAGACCCAGCGCATAGTCTACCTTCAACCTACCATTGCACGCTATACCCCACCCCCTCCACACGTCATCTCCCCGGCCCTTGTACCCTTTCCGCCTGCCTTAGCCTCTTCATCGCCTCCTCGACCTCCCTCCTCGCCTCCACGAGTTTCCTATCAATTCCGCTTGCATGCTTCACCTTAACCCCATAATGCAACTCCACCAGATCCGTCGCGCGCTGCATATCCGGATCATGGTCTTTCCATGGGATCTTCTCCTGGGTAACTGATTCTTGTTCTCGCGAGGCCGAGGTAGGAGAGTTTTGAGATGAGAGGGAGGGGGAGGGGGTGCGTGCGGAGACGAGGGCGAGGGCGGCGGCGTGGTCCTGTGGGAGAGAACGGGGGTTAATTCTGGATGTAGGAAAGAGGGTATGGGGAGGATTGAGACCGGGAACGTACGCAAACGCGAAGGGAAGTTAGGTCTGAGAGGATGAAGGCGATTTGCATTGTGATTGTTGAGGTTGACGGATTGGATGTCAGCAAAGGGAATTCGATTCATGAGCGGGTAGGTGTGCTCAGTGGCGGATGATCGACAGGGGAATTGTGGAGCGGGGCGGAGCCCCAAAAAAAAGGAAGAGCACCCCTCTCCGTCGCTTTCTATTATTCTTTCAACAGCGCCAAACCTCTCAATGGCGTCGATAAGGGCCAATGCACGCAAAGTCGTCTGCATTGGTAGAAATTACGCGTCCGTCTCTCATCCTTATACTATCCGTCTTGTGCAGCTCTATTCGTCCTAGACTAACTAGCATTCCAAGCGCTCAAGAGACCATATTACGGAGCTCAACAATGTCCGACCGAAGAAACCCTTCTTCTTCTTGAAACCGCCTTCCTCAATCCTCCCCCCGAAAAGCGGGCCCGTGCTTCGACCTCAAGGCATCACGCTGCACTATGAGGTTGAGCTGGCGCTGATTATGGGGAGGGAGGTGAGGGACTTGGATGAGGAAGATGAGAGGGGCGCGATAGATGCCATTGACTGTGAGGCATCTACCTTAGCAGCCCCTGTCGGATTCAAAGGCTGCCTTCTCTTGTCTGTATTAATTAAAGTACAGTCTATGCCCTCGCCATCGACCTTACGGCCCGCAACCTGCAGGACGAAGCCAAGAAAAAAGGCCTTCCTTGGACCATCGCCAAAGGTTTCGACACCTTCTGCCCGATCAGTAATCCCATACCCAAAAATCTCATCCCAGACCCTCATGATGTGGAGCTCATGCTCCAAATAAACAGCAAAGTAACGCAGTCGGATAGCACAAGCTTAATGCTTTTTCGCATTCCAAGGATGTTGAGCGAGATATCGCAGGTCATGACACTGGAGAAGGGGGATGTGATTTTGACAGGCACGCCGAAGGGCGTTGGGGAGGTGAAAGCTGGGGAGCGAATGGCAGCCGGGTTGAGCGTGGGGGGAAAGGAGTTGGAGACGATTGATGTGGAGGTAGAGGAAAGACAGGGGATGTACGAATACAAAGAAACGTAGAGTTTGAATAAGAAACAGCGGCAGCGATATCTGTAGAAAGCAGCAGTAGCAGATGTAAGTAAGTATCTTGCCCAGGAACGGTCTCTTTACCCGACTTTCCTTTCATATAATCTCAACGTAGCTGCTGCAGCAGGCGCTCTCTCCTTTTCTTCCTCCTTTTACCATCTTCAATCATGCGGTAAGCTTCATCCGTCGCGTTAAGTGTAGACCATCCGAGTTCTTCGAGTTTTTCCCACAGAGTTACTCGGTAATATTTGGATCTTATGCCTGAGATGAACGCTTTGGCCGCCCGTATGTCATACTGTTGGGTCTCCCGCGCCAGGAAGCTCTTACTATATCTTACGTATTCCTCCAGTGCCTCTTCTCCCTGGGCTAATCTCTTGATATCTGGGGCTGAAATGTCCTCCGGCTTCGCTCTGCTATTCTCGCCGATGTGCATGCTATCGTCTGCTGTCGTCGCCTGGGACGGCCTCGGGGAACCTGCTAGGAATGTGGGTCAATTGACGTCTCTCTGTTTTAGGCCTTCACACTCACCAGCTTTACTGGGTGAATTTGCCCGAACAAAAGCCCTTGGCTCCTCGATCCTTGCCTTCAACCCCTTTACCTCTTTCTCGGTCCCATCGCACCTCGCGTCTATCCCCTTCATCCATCTTTCTTCTCTCTTGGCCAAATGTATCAGCGTGTTCTCCAAAGAGGCGACTTTTGCCTCCAATCGCTCCGATTGTTCCTCATTCGCCAACTCTCGATTCACTGCATCCTCTTCTGATTGATGTATTCGCTCCTTCAACACATTGTTTTGCTCTTGTAAGTGTTTGCTGCTTGCAGCAAGATCTTTAGTGTCTTCCTCCAGTGATGTAAATCGGACAGTGAGCTCCTCCGTATCTTTGACACGGCTGAGTAGACGAGCGTGCTCGATCTGGAAGCGTTTCGCCCACAACATCCATTCTGAATTTGGTGGAGTCATGCTTTGGGAGAGTAATAGGTGGCTGTTTGGTCGGGGTTGCGAAAATCGACCATTGGTGCTGGGTACAGGTCATTTTCTGGCTTTTTTTTATGGTGTTGTGGACTAAGAAAGCAAGTGCTGATGCGCATTAAGGATCTTCTAAAGTGTGTAGGGTTTCTTAGCAAGCCTTCATTAATTCTACAGATTAGTACGGTCAATTGATAATAGAAATTCTCCGATCATTTCTACCGATCTATTCTGAAAGGACAAGACTGCAAAGCCACCATTAAGGCAGGCAACGAAATCATTCATATGGAAGGATTTCATAGCCCACTCTTGTCCATACCACGCCAGTGTAGCCCGAGGCAAAAGGCCCAAGTACAGGATGAAGAACCAGCGAAACACTTTTGAGAGAAATGCCATTGTACGTGGGAAAATGAACAAAGCTAACGTAACACTGGGTATTACACACCCTTTCTATCGATTCTCCACAAGCAGCCTCCTCGAGATTAAATTGCACCCTGTCAAGTGCTCAAAAATGTCGCAGATCCTTGGTCCTCCAAGATGCTTCAGTGTGATAGATACCAAGGCAAGGCCAAGATCTATGTCACACCAAAACGGTGATGTTGTTTCGTTCTTCAAATGAGGTCTGTTCGAATGTTAGTCATGACGTTACTTCCTGGTCTAAATCTGTCAGGATGGTCTTACCAGCCACGTTCATGGGCATTTCTTCGATTTGAGTGCTGTAAAATTGCTCGATCTCTCTCATCATTCGTACGTCGTCGGCAGTAACGAAGTTGATAGCGACACCCTTACGTCCGAATCGACCACCACGACCGATGCGATGAATGTAATTCTCGCGGTTTGCTGGCAGGTCGTAGTTAATGACCAAGGATACTTGTTGGACATCAATACCACGGGCTAAAAGGTCTGTGGCAATCAAAACGCGGGAAGATCCCGAACGGAACTCCTTCATGATCAGATCACGTTGACCCTGGTCCATGTCTCCGTGCATAGCAGACACAGTGAAATCACGGTCGGTAAGCTTGCCAGTGAGCCAGTCTACCTTTCTCCTCGTGTTACAGAAGATGACGGCTTGTGTAATGGTTACTGTCTCGTACAAATCCGAAAGGGTGTCTAGCTTCCAGTCTTCCTTTTCGACGGCAATATAGAACTGTTTAATACCTTCGAGAGTAAGTTCGGCTTTCTTGACCAAGATTCGAACAGGGTCACGCATGAATTTGGTCGTGACCTCAAGGACATCCTGAGGCATGGTCGCTGACAGAAGAACAACCTGGGTCGACTGAGGTAGAAGCTGGAAAATGTCATAGATTTGCTCGGTAAATCCGCGCTAAGATACTTGGTAAGCGATATAGCTAAAAATTTTGGTAGGCAATAAGACTCACAGACAACATCTCATCGGCCTCATCGAGCACGAACATCTTCATTGAGTCGGTTTTGAGGACACGACGTTGGATCATGTCCTGTACACGTCCCGGGGTGCCAACAACCACCTGGGGGCCTTCTTGCAGAGCCTTCATGTCATCTCTGACACTCGTGCCGCCTATACATGCATGGCAATCGACGTTCATGAAGTCGCCAATGGCAACGACGACCTTCTGTATCTGTTGCGCCAGTTCGCGAGTGGGGGCGAGAATTAAAGCCTGGCAAGCCTTGACGTTGGGGTCCAGCTTCTGTAGGACGGAGACAGAGAAGGTAGCAGTCTTCCCAGTGCCTGATTGGGCTTGGGCGATCACATCAGACCCTGCAGCATAAGGTCAGACAAAGAAGCACCAAGATGTTAGCAGGTGTCTGAGACTTACCTTTGATGACTGGCATGATAGCGCGCTGCTGAATAGCAGACGGGCGTTCGAAGCCATAGGCATAAACACCTAAGAATGATCAGGACCTTGGCGCTGTTGATAGATCGCCGCCTGTCAACATACCTCGCAGGAGTTCACTCTTGAGGTTCATGGCATCGAATGAGTCCGTAATCTCGTCATAGTTGGACTCGATTTGAGCTGTAAATATAACAAGCTTAGCCTATGCTAGATGAATTTTTGCCAGAATTTCACATCGCTAGCATGCTACAGATAAATAGTGTGCACCGAGATATCTTACATTCCGGGATCTCCTCGAGACCTTTATCAGTAGAAGCCATGATTGCGACTTGGCTTTTGGCAGATCACGACCTGGGTCAGTGATCCTATAGACTGGGAAAAGGTTGTAGTGGGGCTGTGTTCTGGAGGTGAACCTATGAGGCTACGACCAGGGATAGATGTGTGGTGCTTGCTGTTGTGTCTCGGATATCAGAGCACTCAAATGTGAGCGCCGGTCTGATATCAGTAGTGTTGGTTTATTCTTGTGAGTGGTGTATCTGTATGATGTATTATTCAGAAAGAGAAAATGATTTGAGGTCCCGCTTGTGTGTTACTGAAATTTTGAGAAAAGGCGCTAAAAATAAAAAATAAAGAATTTGCCGCGCTCGGTTCGGATTTCTTCATTTCACCGCAATTAATGACTGGCACAAAATCATTTACTCTTTCAGTCTTTCTTCCAGCACATCCAAGGCATTCACTATTCACCACCTCAGCTCAAGTGATTCATCGTCTTAAGAACCGACAACGATGCCACCGAAAAAGCTCGACACTTAGCGGAAATCGCTCATTTCGGCGTCATCACTACCTTGAGGATTTAGTTCTCTCTGGTGGAAGCAGCTATTCACAAGCGTTTCATGCAAATCATTGATCTTGAGATTAATAGAGACCCTTTACCGTCCCTGACATTGAATCAGAGTCAAGAGTGAAGTCACACAAGGATGCCACAATCCTGCGATATTTCTTCCGCGGATGAGATTCCGCATCCAATCCCCTGTCACCCACTGAAGGTCAAGCCAGCTGGCAACGCTTATGTTGGCGTTCAGAATATCAAGTCCGCTGCTGGATTCTTTTCCATCTTGCCCGATGAGCTCGTACTCAAGATACTCGAAAACCTGGGTTCTACTTCGCTGCTGCAACTTGGCAGCACCTGTAAGGCTCTGTATGCTTTCTCTAGATGTGAAGAGCTTTGGAAGACGCTATTTGTTGAGTATGCATCCCCATCTGGTCGAGACCTTATTTCTACCGTTTTTCTCTTCTTAGTTGAACCGGGACCTAGGCCTTGGTGGATGTCTCTGTACCCTTGAGTCTTCGGCTCTTGGAATTCCCATGGATTATCAAGGGACCAAATTATCAGGAGTCGAGGCAGAGACTTAACGGATACTCAAAATCTAAATGGTAATTCATTGGTTTTAGCTGCTATGATGATATATGAAATACACGACTTGAAAATCATTTTGGTGCCTTCGTAAGATTGAGCTGCAGCTAAGCCTGTCGCTTTCTAGATCTTCTCCTCCCAGCGTTAGTTGGCGTGGAACATGGTTTTCCACATTCAACAATGTCACAGAGGCGCACATGTCCCGGATCTCGTGCGAGAATCTCTTCTCAGATCTGCTACATAGACCTTTCTTCTGTGCTCACACTCCGCTTTACCCATATGGGAGCAGAATCCCACCCAAAAATTGTATACCCCGGCTCTCAGATATTGCCCCTTCTGAATTTTCAGACAACTGGACAAACAAACCCTTCATCCTAACGGATCCCGTACAAGAGTGGCCGGTGTATCGAGAATGGTCCGCAGATGAGCTCCTTCAGACGTACGGGGATGTGGAATTTAGAGCCGAAGCAGTTGATTGGCCACTGAAGACGTACGTAGACTACATGGAAAACACAATAGATGAGAGTCCACTATACCTCTTTGATCAGTCATTCGTCGAAAAGATGGATATCAAAGTTGGGAAGGAAGATGCTGGGCATTACTGGGCTCCAGCGTGTTTTGGAGAGGATCTCTTTGCGGCCTTAAGCAGCGATAGACCAGACAGCCGATGGCTGATTATAGGGCCGGAGAGGAGTGGTAGTACTTTCCACAAGGATCCAAATGCTACAAGGTCCGTTAAGATCACTCTACTCAAGATAGGCACAGTCTAACAGCCAAAGTGCTTGGAACGCCGTACTGCGTGGTTCAAAGTACTGGATCATGTTTCCTACGTCTCCATCATATCCGCCTCCACCTGGCGTCTATGTCTCGGAGGATCAGAGTGAAGTCACCAGCCCCTTGAGCATTGCCGAATGGTTGCTGGGCTTTCATACCGAAGCAAGAAGAACTAGAGGCTGTATGGAGGGAATCTGTCATGAAGGAGAGGTGCTACACGTGCCATCAGGATGGTGGCATCTAGTGGTGAACCTGAGTCCGAGCATCGCCATTACCCAGAACTTTGTTCCCAGGGCTCATCTGGTGAACGTATTAGCATTCTTGAAAGATAAGCCTGATCAAGTCTCAGGCTTTAAGAGCGACGTGAGGCACCCATACGAGACCTTTGTGGAGAAGATGAAGGAGCTACATCCAGAAATCTTGAACAAGGCTCTAGAGGAAATTGAAAAGTTGAAGGAGGGTCGGAAGAGAAAGTGGGACCACTTAGTCAACGGAAATGGGGACGACCATGAGGGTTCAAATGGTTTTGATTTTGGCTTCGGAGATGATAACGAAGAAGTGCCATAAATCATCAATGACTGCCACCAGAACGCAATCTAGATAACCAAAGACGATCAATGACATGCCACGCTTTTCGTAGCGCTCGAATTTCCAAATGCTAGATACCCAATGAAAGCGCCGACAGCAACTGCAAACATCACCCAGCCGTTATATGTCATGAACAGAAGCCTGGATCCATCAGTCAACCTAGCCCTTGATGCATCATCCAGATACAGTACTCACATAATAAAAAAGCTATAAAACACCTGCGCCGCATATAATGTTGCCTTCACGCACTTCACCCTCGTCTCCGCTTGCCCAAGACTCTTCCCTGACCAAAGTAATGAGCTGCGTTCATGACCATCATCTTCCACAAGAACGACAGAGCTTAGCCCCTACCCGCCTAGCATCTGGCCGGATCTAGACTTACTTGGAAGACTATTCATGTACTCCGCGCTCGACGATTCATAGCGTCTGCTGGCTTCGCGCACCAGCTCGTAGCCAGCGGTGAGCAGGACGACGCCGACGAGGGAGAGGAGGAGGGTGAAGGTGGAGGAGATGTGCCATTGTGGGAAGATGATGCACAGGTCGGTGGTGTCCCAGGTAAATAGCATCTAGGATAGGAGGTTACTACGGGTGAGCAATTGCGGTGAGAAAGGCATATGGCTTGCGTTCATGTTGCATTTGGGGCCGTGCGAGGGCATGTCCATGCCTGCGTGATGGCTATGGTCCATTCTGAGTATGCGAGTCTGGGGCCTATGATTATCTGTAATGATCGCGGTGTTCTAGCAGAGTGGTAACCTTGAAAGCGTGAAGTGATAGAGGATGGCCCTGAAGAGAGCACCTCGAACGTCGTAGATAGCTCGGCTTCCGCATACACCGCTGCAAGTCACACAAACAATCCATCCCTGAGCACGTTTGCGCCAGTCCACTGATTGGGTCCACCTCCCTTCCAACCCACTCAGAACACACTTCCCCCCCACGCCCACAAACATGACCGAAAACATCCCCCCTCCTACCACCACCGCCGCCGCCCCCTCCGCCGACCCCACCCGCGGCCTCCCCTACTACGAAAAACTCAAGCGCGACCTCCGCGAAACCCTACAGAAAAAGCGCCTCCTGGACAAAGACATGGCGACCCTCGAAGACCAAATCTTCCGCTTCGAAGCCTCCTACCTCGAAGAAACCGCCGCCGGAAACATCATCAAGGGCTTCGACAACTACATCAAAGGCTCCTCCGCCCCCGGCGCCACCACCAGCACTGGTATCAACCCTAGCGGCGGCGGAGGAGGAGGAGGGGGAGGCACAAGCACGAGAAGAAAAGGCACGGTGATGGAGCAAGACCGCGTCTTCAGCCGCTCGTCGGCGAGCTTCATGCGTGAGCTGTCGCCGACGTCGAGCACGCAGACGACGCCTTCGCATGCGCCGACGCCGACCTCGAGCCAGCCGCCGCAGCTGAGGGGGGGGGAGGGCAACGGTGCGACGCCGGTGGGTGCGGGGGGGAGCATGAAGGGGGCGGCGCAGACGAAGAAGAACAAGAAGGGCGAGGAGGAGGAGGGGAAGGGGCCGAAGAGGTTGAAAATTACTTATGCTAGGGGGGGTGCGGGAGAGTGAGCGATGAGGGGGGGGATGAGAAGAGGGGAGATATTGTAGAGGGCGTTTTGGGGGGGAAGCCTGGGTTTTTAGAAGGAGTTGGGTATACCCCTTTAGAAGCGGTTTTTGACTCGTTATACTTCTAGCAGGACATAATCCGACAAATCTTTCCAGCTGGAACTCTACCGGTGGTAACTCCTTCCACTCGCAGGTCTTCAAAATTGACTTTTCAATGCTCGAATATGTCTCCAGGTCTTTCTTTCGTAATGGTCGTATTTCCAAGTCTTTGCCTAGTACAACATTGATTCACTATCGGACCTACGACCTTCTCGCCTTCTTTCTCATAGCCTTCTCCCTCTCATACCCCTTTCCCTCCCTGCCCTCCTCCCCCTGAATCTCCGCCACCAACCTCTTAAACTTCTTCTCATACTGCTGATCCTTCTCCTTCTTCTCCCTCAGCCCCTCTCGCGCCATGAAATTGGCATCTTTCCTCAGTTCTCTCAATGCTCCCTTTCGTTCTCGCTTGTGCTCTGCTTTGAGTTTACTGAGGTCGGCGCGGTTGCGGTCGGGGTCGTAGTGTTTAGAGGGATTGTAGGAATCTTCGAATTTGGGGATGGAGGTTTTGATGGCGAGGGGGCGGTGGTTGTGGAGGGCGAGAGGCTGGCGGGCTTGGGAAGAATCTCGGAGGAGAGTAGAGAGGTGGGAAAGGGTGGTGCGCGCGGCGGACTGGAAGGGAGTAATTAATAAAGATCTGAATTGGAGGTTGGAGATTAGTGCTTACAATGGTGGTGGTGTTCAGCTTAAGGGAGCAAGGTTTGCTCAGGAGATGCTGCAACACTCTAGAGAAGGGATCGAAGGCTTCAGAGAATGCTGACTTGTCGGCCCAAAGGTCGGCCATGGAGCTAATCATAGCTATATTGGTGTCGAGGAGGGCTTTTTTGAGATCTTCTGTCTCGTCAACCGAGGCATCAAGGTTGGGAAGAATATCCCAGAATCTCAAACGTCTGTTGTGGCTCTCTGATATTGTTTCAATATCATCAACCTGAAGCGGTAGCAGAGATGCGTGATGTGGGAAGCATCCGTATAGACGTTTGGCCTTCACCGGTGCCAGTGCCAGCAATGCACTAAGAGTATAATTGACCAACTCTGGAATGTACCTCCTTGATAATCTCTGGTATTGAAGACACAGACTTCCAAGATAGGTTCCTGTAGCAAGATCACTCAAAGACTGAGGTATTTTTTGGCTCAGGTAACGAGTCATACATAGTATTGCCGGCGTTACAACCTGATGGAAGTGATCTGATGTTGGAAATATAGAGGCAATTGCTGTAAGAATAATCAGATCACCAGAATTAGGAGCTGTTGGCCGGCTCACATGGAGTGACTTCAAGTGTGAGCGGAAGGTTCGGCCTATTTCCTCTGGAAACATTTTCGCAAGCGAGTGAATATGGCGGATGAGCATCTCTAGCATAGAGAAAGGTGGATAACAGCGCGATGTGGCTACAAGAAAGAGATGATCAACGAGTACGCTCGAAAAGACTGCTAGCTTTGCTTTGTTGTCATTGTGTAGCTTCGGGTGGTATAAGGCACGTATTCTCTGGATGACGGTAGGCAAGTCGTGGATCTCGACGCCTGCGGCTATTTCGAGCAGTTCGTCGTGGCTTTGGGGACACGGATATGTGTATGCCAAGTCGCTAGAAGAGCCATTGCTTTTGCTATCCATGCTTCTAGATATACCAAGTCCTGCCCTACCCACATCGTCTTTTGACAGTAAGCCTTGGACAAATTCTTGGTCATCCTCGTCCTCGCTAAGACCTTCCGCAGATTCCTTTGGTTCATCGGCTTCCAAAAGGTCAACATCAGAACCACTAGCGACCAGACTGCCTTCAATTAAAAAGTCATCCTCATCTTCAAAATCTAAATCCAGGTTCTCACCCTGTCTCCGGAGGCCAGAACCGAGGCCAAAAGTGTCTTCCTCTTCTGCATCCACATCTTCGTCACCACTCAAACCCTTCGCGTCCTCTTCGGTCTTTTCGTCGCCGCTGTCTGGCTCCCCTCTCATTCTCCGAAGCCTATTACCCTCAAGTTCCTTGAGTCGCTGCGCCTCCTGCCCCAGCCGCTCTTCTTCTGTCATAGTTCGTTCAGTTGGCTTAGCGCGCTGGTCAAGCGCCATCTGGCGAAGTCGTTCATCATACTCCTTGTCCGCTTGAGACCGATCTTTCCCATCCAGCAATGCCTGTCGGTCTGGATTTATCTTAGCACTTTGATTCGCAGGTACTATGATGGGTGCAGGTTGGCGCGGAGTACCTCGCATGAGCGCGAAGAGATCAGGGAGGCCCTTGTCTAGCTCGGCTCTCAGATCATCGTCGTCCTCTTTTGCTTGCTGGCGCCCATACTTGTGGAGCTTTGATTTGGCGATGACTTCGCTCATGACTTCTTTCTTTGTTTTCAGGCGACCAGGCTGTACCTCGTCTTCAGTAGGAGACAAGACCCCATCGGATGCATCAGACTCAGAGAGCCTTCGGCGTTTGTGAAACCTATCTCCATCGATTCCTTCATGTTCGTTGTCAGAGACGCCAGAGTCAGCTTCGTCGAAATCATCTACTTTGGGCGCAGCAAATGACAGTGATTGTCCGAAATGGGTTAGTTGGCCGTCATCTTCAGCATCTTCAAGATCAAAAATGGAGCCTTTCTTGTTTCCCCTTTGCTTCTCCCGGACGAAACGTTCCAGAGCTTTCTCTTCGGGCGTCATTGTAGGGTCGTCCTCGCCAAACCTTCGGTCCAAGATACCTCCCACTTTCTTGCGTCGCTGCATCTCTACAAGAAGCGTTCGTCGCCGCTATATGCCGCGATGTCAGCGAACCGTATGCACGTTCTGGTTGATTCTGCCCTACATTCTCCTCCCCCAAGCCTTTCGTAACCCCTGGTCGTCCGATAATATTTTTTGCCACTCTACCCCCAACTGTCTTGTTATCCGTAACCTCGAATTTTGTAGGCCTAGCAGGTGCTTTGATGTCAAAAGGCTTGAACTGCTCTCGTATACCTTGAAGAGCGACATTGCGCTGTACCCGGCCATCTCTTGCGGCGCCATTCTTAATGGCTTGCTTCTTCTGCTTCTTGGATTTCTGAGGGCCGACAACACCAGATTCGCGGAGCGAAGTCTTCAACCTCTTCAGCTGCGACGGCGCCATTCTAGTGAAACGTCAAGCTGCCGTGATCTCAATGTAAATTTCTCGAAGTGCGGCGGACAAAACATCGGCATCGGTGTTTCTCTTGCCGAAGTCTGGTTTGCGGAAGTGTTCCGCCATCCCTCTTATCGACTTTCAAGATGCCTCCGAGGTTAAGAGTGATCGTACCAGAATGGCGTCCAAGGACCAAGACATTTGGCTATGGATGGGCCTAGGTATGGCGCGTAGTCCGACCTTTATCTTCTGGAAAAGCGCAGCTAATCTAACTCCAGGCATCCTGGGCTACTGCGCAGCTCACGCCGCTCATAGGCAGCTTCTCGCGGTTCGCACAGCTTCCCAACTTTCGCAAGACAACAAACCCCAAGATATACTAAGCCAGCGCACTGAGAATGGTTTGCAAACTATCCATAGCCAAAAGGAAAGAACGACGTGCTGAGCTGTTTCAGCGCTCAAGCTCGAAACCCTCGGTCAGCTCACGCAGAGTGCTAATCAAGATATCCGCGCTGCGTATGCATCAAACGAGGGTTAGACATAGCCCTAGCTGACCAGTGCCAGGGCGGTGAAGATCATTTCAGAAAGAGCTACGCGGGGTGCTGGGCTTGAGATCATGCTACAGGACATTGCTGGTCAAGACATTGAACGGCGAGACAAGGCTCTTATTTCTCTCAGCTACCTTTGTGCAAGCCGTAAGTTGAAGAGCACGCTACTGGATATTGCTCGCTAACTCAAGATTTCAGCAACGGTAGGTTTTGGGATGCACAAAGCGCTGACACCTAGTTATGCTATGTTCAAAGCCATCATTGACTGCTTATGCACCGGGCTCCCCGGAGTCCAAAGCTCGGAGTCTGCGATGAATAACGATGATTTCCCATACCGATCACAGCCCGAGCGCAATGCCTTGAAAGTCCTCGGCCTATTACTTCAGCACGAGGTCACTTTAGGCCTGCAGGCAGGACTCATCTTCCGCTGGCTCGCCAACTACCATTTCGATAACAGAGACGTTTCGGAAACTAGGAGAAAGCAGGCTATCTCTGAAATGCTGAAATGGGACTACGATGATTTTAGTATGTGTACCATCGTCAATGCTCTCTATATCCATGACCAAGCTCGCGAGGAGCTGGAAAGTCATGGCCTCCTAGACAGCGCTGCGATGGAGGTGAATATTCTTGATGATGCGGTCGAGATCGAGGATATCTGGCTCGTGAGACATCGGAGTGGTATTGAGATTGACGGCGGACCAGACTCCACTCCAATGATGAGGAGAGGACAAAGGGTTAGGGAAGAAAGTATCGAGGAGGAAGCGTTGCGGAGACGAAGGCGTGAAGCAATGGTGCTTGGTCAGGATGGCAGAGCTGTCGAAAGAGACGACATTATTGAGCGGGATAACGTTCTCACTGACGGAAACGCGGGGCAGCGGGAGGCGATCGATGAGTTCTCAGAGGTACAGGCAAGGGGCGAACCGGCCTGGTGGAATTGGCGGCCGTGGTCAGTCCTGAGGGCTGGCTTGGTCGAAGAGTTCTGATGCTGGACCGAAAGTCTAGTAAGCGAGCAATAGTGGAAACGGCGTTGTGTATGCCATCACGAGATACCCCTGAGGATTTGAATCAATTTACATGGCAATAGAAGAGTGGTCTTGCCGAGGAAGCTTGAAAGCCTATAGACCCTTCCATAATACCTTCACAAGGTGATCCGCCTTCTTCCTGCTATTCTTAACCATACCTAGGTATTTCAGCTCAGCTAACGCCCGTGAGAAGAGTGCTCTGTTTTCATATTAGTATTAAAAATTTTCGCAGATAGACAGACGTAGGACAGCAGAGATAAGATCGCTCACAAAGCTTTCTGCCGATCAGCGTCTTCATCCTCTGCGTTTTCGACGCCCATGATAGCATAGAACGCCGACCACAAGTCCGAGGCATTAACAATAGCCCCAGACTCCAGATAAAGCTGATACAGTATAGCGGTCGCGGGCTGCGTAGCTGACAACCCATTCTCGGCGCCCTCACAGCAAGTACAGTCCAGATAATCATGTGGCAAGCTCAAAGCTCGCTCGACTGCGAACCGGGGTTTCGGAGTGAGGACATCCCGGTGTGGCGACTTGGAGTCATAGATTAGGACCTCGTGCAGGAACAAGTCTCTGGGGTTGATGAGATTGGTTTGGAAGAAGTTTCGGAGCGTAGTGTCTGCGCTGCTAACGACCTTGGAGTAAGCAAGATCCTGCTTTGAGAGGGTGGACGATTGCTTGCTTAGGGAGACCTTTTGGGCGACGACGGTTGCGCGTAAAGAATCGTAGCGGATGTCGTGCTCACTCCGCAGAGGTCTTGCCTTGTCGTCCATGGTGCTGGTCAGCTTTTTGAGTTCTTGGTGGGTCTTAGAGATCCCAGGAAGCTCAAGGTCTATAAGCTTCGAAAGCAGATCGCTCATTAAATCGGAAGACACCTTCCTAAAGGATAGCAAGATATCCTTGATAAGAGTTGAGGCTCCCAGCTCTCCCGAGATTGCTTTGATATATAGTTCTGACCAGGAAGCACTTGTGGTGGAGAGTGAATATGACTGTAGCGTAGATATTACCTCAATCGCCAAAAGTATGCCGCGAAGGGCTTGTTGGCCCTTGTCAATCTCACGGACTGCAACATTGAAGAGATACTCGTTGTCGTTGAGGAGCGCCTGAGCCGCCTCGTAATCGCCGAATGCAAGCAAGGTTTCCACTAATCTGTAGAAGTATCAATCTCGTATCTTGCATCTACTAGATTGTGCAAGTACCTCTGGAATGATGGAAGGTTGCGGATGCTTTCATAGTGCTCTAATTCCATTGCGTTGGGTGAAGGGCGATCGTTAAGAAGGATGCTCAATGGATTGGCGAAAAAGTGTGCCATGAAAGCATACTATTGTTCTTTAGCTTGCTTTACGACAGCATTGTTATACGAGTTCACCTTGATGGCCTCGACAAAGGATGAGGTACTTTGCATATAACCGTTGTGCCGCTGAATGATAGTGCTGCTGAGCCCTGGCCCTAGCCAGAGAAACCTGGGTCGGTCGAGAGATACAACAGCTTCGAATATCTCATTCAGGGGTAGCTGTTCCACGTCAAACCTCGAACCTTGCAAACTTCTAACGGTGGTCCTAGATAATTTTTCTTGGAACAGATCAATGGATGTAGTGATTCCGAATAGAAGAACGAATGGTATCCTGTCGTTCCACGAACTGCGTTGATGAGCCATTAGAAATTCGATGTGAACCTTCGTATTTTACCTTAGAACCTCGACAATATCCCCAAGTAAGCCCCCCTCAAAGGCTTCACTATCTTGAAATGAGAGAACTACTCTGCCGATTGAGTGAAGCTTGACGTAATCATTCAGAATTTGGAGGTCGTAGTTCAATTGTCGGCCACCCTGAATAGAGAGTCAATAGATTGCACATTCATAGAAGAGATGAATCCTGACGACCTTTTGAAGGTCAAAAGCAGTCTCTTCGTCGGCCATGGCGACATCTTGATTCGTTGCATGCTGATTAATGTACTTCAGGACAGACTTCAGATTAGTTATCTGACTGGAGGTCAGGTTGACCACTGTAGCCTTTTCTTGGCCTCTGAGATGCTCCGCTATCGCATCGATTAAGCTTGAGTAAGTCTCTGCGCCTGGATTCGCAACGATGAGACCAGCGGGGATTTTCCCAATCGATTGACTACAAATTAAAGTGTGTCTCATTATACCCTGTGGTAAGTCTGCTTACGATTCGAGTTCAAGATCAATGATGAACTTAGTGACCTCGGCCACTATATCGTTGTTTGCATCTTGTAGGAGATTCTACAGCGGGTTAGCCCCAAAAGGCATCACCGCCATGCGTTCGAACGTACGTCTATCAATGCCTGCCGTGGACTCCAAGCGGCGTGGAACAAATCAGATCGAGCCTTTACACTGTTCACATTTTCGAGACCTGTCAACAACGGAACGAACAACAACTCGTCAGGCGGTACTGAAAGATCTACTGTTTCTGATAATTTTTGTCTTTTGGGTTTAGATATTGCCAGACCATCTGTGTTAATAGTCTCTGGGTGGAACACGTAGCATCCCTAGACTTAATGAGCGACGAAAACACATAGATAGCTGGAACGGTACTGGCCTCATATTCAGACATGGTATCATTGGCGATATCGATGCTGCAAAGATGTAGTTATGCCCTATTCAAGTTGATGAAGCCTGGAAGGGCAACCCGAGCCAGTGTTCTCTGATTGGTGGAGAAAAACCACATGGAATAAGGGGCGGGAGGAACCTTATTATGCGGCCTTGTATCTACTCTAAGGCGAGAAAAGTCGAGACTGTCGATCAGATCAGGACTTGTCGTGTACACGAAAGACCTTATACATTGGCCATCATTCAAAACCTAGTGTCTGCGAGATTGTGTGTTGTCTGGCTCGTACTATTAACAAAACACTTTAAGCTCTCAGAATACACCTTAGCTCTTTGTTTGTTTGCAGCTGCCCTAAGAGCTTCCCTTTGTCCTTCATTCACTTCATATGAATGTACCTCACTCGGAATACCTTGCGTGCTCTCCCAATCCAACGTTACAGGATTTATTGGACATCAGCAGCCAACATGTCGAGCTCAAGTGCTCTCTTCTCGAGTGCCGAGCTCAAGGCTGCCAATGCTCAGCCATATAGCAGTATGGAAGGCAAGCTAGATCCAGTATTGCTGGAAGCGTTGAAAGATGTTATGGGCTTTGACTTCATGACTCCTGTGCAGAGTAAAGTTCTAAGTGGGTTGCCGACGTTGAGAAGTGATTGGTAAGTCAAAGTATAGCCTCAGAAATTGTTGCATGCTCAGTCGTTGCATAGAGGAGTTCTCGACTTACCATACCCGAGACAGCCTTGTTCAAGCGAAGACAGGTACAGGCAAAACAACCGCTTTCCTTCTCCCAGCTATCCAGTCCCTTCTGCAAAATTCCCCACCACTTGGCGAAGTCTCTATTTTGGTACTCTCTCCAACACGGGAACTCGCTCTTCAGATCGCTGCTGAGGCGACCCGACTTGTCTCGAAGATGCGGAGGCCAGTGGAGGTACACACAGCTTTTGGAGGCTCAAAGCGGGCGACGAACCAGAACAAATTCATGAATGGCGATCCAAAAATCTTGGTCGCCACTCCTGGGAGGCTGAATGACTATTTGCGCGAACTACCAACTCAAAGAAAATTCATTTCGTTGCAAACCCTGATTCTTGACGAGGCAGATGCAATGCTTGAAGCTGGTAAGGAAATAATCCTGATGTTCGGCTGCTGCTTCCCTAACCTGACTTTGCAACAGGTTTCCTCCCAGATATTCTTCGAATTCTCCGTGCCCTCCCACCAAAGGACACGGCAAAATGGCAAGGCATGTGCTTTTCAGCCACTGTCCCGCCCAAGATCAAAGACGTTCTCTCCTACGTTCTCAAGCAGGATTATACTTCCATCTCCACTGTAGACGCTGCGGAGCCTCCTACGCTTGCGAGAGTCCCACAGTACTCTCTCATCATACCCAGCGTTAAGAATACTTTCAGTGCTTTACTATCTCTTATCAATGCCGAAGTAGGGGAAGACTCGAAAATTATCGTTTTTGGCACGACAGCATACCTGGTTGCACTGTATACAAAGCTGTTTAAAAATTCCATCATCCAACATCAAAACCGTCTTGAGATCTACGAATTACATAGTAAATTAGCTCAGCCTCAAAGGACACGAACGACGAATCAGTTCAAAGATGCTGAGACAGGGATCATGTTCGCTACTGATGGTATATATTCCTGTCCGACCTGCACATGGTAGATTCAAATCTAATCATTAACCCAGTCATCGGTCGAGGAATGGATTTCCCAAATGTCTCTCTTATCGTGCAAGTCGGGCTTCCTTCAAATCCAGATGCTTACGTTCATCGCGTCGGTCGAACGGCACGTGCAGGCAAGGATGGAAGAGCTGTTATCCTCCTCACTCAGGCCGAGTCCTTTTTCTGTTCGGTCAATCGCCAGTTTAAGATCAGTCCATATCCGGCGTCCGACAAGATCCTAAAGGACACACAGTCCTTACTGGATGTGAACCGTGCTATGAAAATGTTAGGCGATCATGATAAACAAAAGGCCTACTCTTCGTATCTCGGTTTTATGAAAGTTTTCATGAACAAACTAAACGTGGGTGCAACAGGTCTTGTGAAAATGGCGAACGAGCTTGCGCTAAAAGGAATGGGATGCGAAGAAGTCCCTGGAATGGAGAAGAAGACAATTAAGTAAGTTACCATACTTCACTATTTCTTAGGACAATCAAATAGTGTTGGGGCTAATGTCGGGTCCTGTATAGTAAAATGGGGCTAAAAGGTGCTCTTGGCATTCGTTACGTTACACCAAAAGGGGGAGCCCCAAAAACCACTGCCAGACGAGAAATGAATGACAGCGAGCCTGCTCAACAGATTAGACATCAAGGCCCGCCAGAATCCGCCAATGGTCACCAACATGATGGCGAATGTCTACCAAGCCATGGAGCCAATGGCACTAGAGGGGGCAGCGGAGGTAGCGGAGGGAGAAGAGGTGGGTTCCGGAGGAAGAGGGGAACACTGCGTTAGAGTCGCGCTGAAAACACTTTCGATTGGACATCTAGACTTCAGCCTGACACTTCGGAACGGCCGGGGGATCATGAACGATAGCGCTGCTTGCTCAAGCTTTGGGCCGGAGCCAGCTTTCAGGCAATTACATAAAGTGCAATGGTCAATAGGGCTATTTATGATGCGGTGGAATGGGCTATGGTACAAGGCAAGTGTTATTGATACCAGCAGTACATCGTGCAGCTGCATACAATAAAATCCATTATTTGACCGCTTTTGATGCACGTTGGAGGCCTCAAAGCTTCAGGTCGGTTGAGGACTTGTCATTTATCATACCAAATCACTGTCTGTAAAACTTCATGATTCATTAGATGGGTAATAAATACTTCATATGTTGTGAGGATCCTGACTGGTCATTTCCAAATAGTAGTCCGTCGTCGAAATTTCCGGAAATGTTAGTCAAGCCTCCATACAATTTTCGTTTTGAGGTCTTTCGTCGTGCAAATTAAGGAGTACTTCTGATGGGTCTATCGATAACGATAATTCGATCCAAGTCCTGTAGAAAGAGTCATATACGATGGGTCTACTATCCGTGGCAGTCGGTAATGTTCAGCAGAGCTGTATGTAACTTTACATCAACTGATAACATTGCCCCGGTTCTGGCTTGTCGTGCTTGTCTGGTGATGTTAAGGGGGTAAAGGGCGTGAGGCGCGAGCCGGTCGCGCTAGTGAGCCCTACGGCTTATATTTTGTCCGCTCTCTTTCTATTAGGTTTTTTCTGCAATGGAATAATACTTCTCTCCTCTTATGATTATCAACACTATTCATGCACCGGCTGAGTCTGCGTGCAGCACGTTTGTCCCATGCTCAGCTAAGGATTCGGCAACAGCCACCAGCAACCTCGCATACTTTAAGCCTCATCAAAGCTTTCACAACATCCAGCCTGAAGCGTGAGGAATCAAGCAATGGGAGTCCCCCAAAAGTGCGATGGTACCAGCAACTCTTCGCCGGAGCACCCATAAAGCCGATAGACCCCGAAAATGAAGATGAAGATGCTGATGATGACACCGGTGAAGCCAGACAGCTCAGGGAGCAGATAAACCGACTAGAAGAGGAGCTAAAAGAGCTCCGTGGCGAAGGTACTTCCGCTTCGCCAATCGAGCCTTTGCTCAAACAGCTGTCCGAAGAAGACCGTGCAAAAGTTGAGGCTGCGTTGAAACAGGCCGACCTTGAAGACCCCGATCACTCTGAGACAAGAGCGAAAGCGATTGAGGCACTAGATGCTTTCCACGATGACGCTGCTGCACAATCTATGCCGTATCAAAGCGACTTGAACGTGCCTCTGGATTTATCTCCCAATCAAAACAAATTCTTAGAGCGTTTGAACAAAGCCTTGTTCTACGCAGCCAGAGACACATCAGATCCTTCATTGCGCAAGATCCTGTGGCAAGCATACCAGCGATGCAAGCTTCAGAATCTTCCTTTTATAGATTTGGTGCCTAAAAAAGCTTGGGACGTTTTATGGGCAACGCAACTTGCTGTTTCACCAAACGCACAACATCGCGCTGAACATCTCAGAATACTAGCGGCGGATATGCAAAAGAGCGGAAATGAACTGAACCTTGATCAGAGAATTATATACATGAAATCCTTGTCCGACGAGGGTCGCGGGAACGAAGCAATAGAGCAGTGGTACAACCAACAGCGGCTCCTGAGCCAAGACGAACGAAACTCGTTGACGTTCCAAGCTCTAGGCGTTCATTTAAATATATCTCTAGGAAACCCTTTCAATGCAGAACAGATAGCCATGAGAACAATAGCCAGATCAGATGCAGAACACGCCAAAGAACATTCGCGAATACTCATTCCGGTGATCGAAGCCTGGGCCCGTGTTGATGGTGATGTTGGTATCAAGAAGGCCTGGGCTATCTACCTCCGTCTGAGGATGATTTTAGACTCGGAAATGAACCTGCATGATTACGATGAGATTACTACAGGGTTTCTTAATGCGGGAAGGACCGACGTGGCTTTGGCAGTCTTCAAAGACTTGATGCTTACTGGGGAAGAGAGCATGTATCGTTCAGATGAGCTTTATAGGAAGTCTCTTGGCATTATTGGACAGCTACTCTGGGATAGTGTGGACATCTCAGAGCTTACCAAGGTATCCTTAACTGCGTTGACTGTACTGCCAAAACACTTCCAGAACAAGTTTTTCTTTGCTTCTTGGCTGAAAAAACTCATCGGTATGGGCAAGACTGATGCTGCAGCAATGGTCGTTGAACTGATGTACGAACGGAACACTAAACCGGATGCAAAGCACTTGAACGGTATCATTGGAGCCTGGTTGCGCAGTGGACATACTGCGGACAGAGAGAAAGCGGAGCAAATGGGATGGGCTATGGTCCACGAACGGCTAGATTTCGTCGCTAGGCGACGAGGCACGATCCCTCCCAAGGACCCCTCTGCCCGCCGTCTTCCTGAACGACTAGACCGTACTGTCCCCCCAGCAACCATCGAGACATTCTCTATCCTGCTTCAGCACTATGAGCGCCGCGGGGCCCAGGAGCGGGTACAGCTTTTGAGAGATCAACTCCCCTTAGCCGAGATACATCCTAACGCATATTTCATGAACCACCTTCTTTACGCTGAATTGCGCCGGGGTGAACATCGGGCAGCCTGGCGATTGTACCAGCAGATGTCCCGCAAGGTCACGCCTGATCTGGAAACGTTTGCCTGCCTCTGGGATTGTGAGAAATCACACCTGGATAGATTTACCATGTACAACGCTGACGCATTCCCTGGCCCTCGCCGGATCATGTGCGATATGATATCGTGGTATTCCAAATCAGATAAGGGTGCACGTACGAACGCTCAGCACGACTTCAGCAAGGACCTATATGACCAAATAATTCGATGTTTTTGCTTAGCTAAAGACGTCGAGGGCACCATAGTGGGACTTTATGCTCTCAGAGAGTCTTTCCAATCCTACCCGGACTCCGAGACCTCGCGTATGACCACCCTGCAAGCAGCCAGCATGGGGGTAGGTGAGCGGAAGAAGAGCCGGCGTTCCAGGTTATCTGGCAACGTACAAAGCAAGGCCAACATCTCCAAGATGATGCAAGTTTTGGGATTGATAGCACAGCAACGTGCAGCATATTTAGAACAAAAAGGCATTCAGATTGGAGCAGATGACGAGATACGGCAGAAGGAAGAGCACTTGTATATACTTGCACAATTCCTTCGTGCAATTCTTCAACGGCAGGGCAACGATGAGCTCGCGGTGGGGAAGAAGATCGATGAGGCTGCGTGGGAGATGGGCGTTAGCGGCATGCGGATGGTTGACCCGCTCATAACTCTCTGGAAAGAGGATGAGAGGATAGCCTAAGGGTGGGACTGTATCAACCATGACCATAGGATGTACTACATATACAACCTATAAAGTGAAAAATGGCGAGTCCATTAAACTTCAGTTCAAGCAATGCCATCACCACGACCCTCGATCATTGCCAATGTTATATCTGACCTCCAGCTTGCAGATTCAGTGCAGGTCGCTTTGAAAGCCCTATCCTCCCAAAATAGGCTTAGCTGCTAGTGCTGTGCTTTTATGCTCAAGTCAGACTAGATCAGCCTTGCGGGGCGGGGAGCTTCCGTCACAAGCTCAGACAAATATTTTAGTAGTATCTAATCGAATTGCTTTTATGCGCAGAACCAAAAAGTTTCTCAGTACCATATTATTTCTCCCATTGATCTGCTAATGGACCACTTAGCAGCTGGAAATTATTAGTTTACATAGTATCTAATTCCTGGACGGTCTGTCTACCTCTGCACTCCATATTCCACTAAAATTTTCGAGAATTGCCTGGCTATCTACCTTATCACATAGCGCCATTAAACACCATCTGCTCGAATTTCCCAGAACGCCCGTGGTGCGATTCGCACCCGGGTGGGTTTGCGTTTTTGGTGAGCTACGGAGGGGCTCTTAGGTATTCCTTCACGTTTGAAAAATTACAGCTTCTACAATGGCTCTATGCAACAAGCTCGCAGCGCGGTCCCCTCGACTTTTACGAAAACCCCACTTCATAGTTCGGCCACCAATACAACAAACGTTCGTGACAGCTCAGCCCTCCCTGATTCATCCCCCGCAGTCAACAAGCTCTTGTGTGCCGAAATATCAAACCAGAAGAACATTCGCAACCTCTCCAAAGCGGAGCATCACCGGGGAAGAAGCCCCAAGCGCAAAGGCATACATCTCTAGCGGCGTCATAAGTGGGCAAAAAGATTTAGTGGATGTCAAGAAGGTTTTAGTAATTGGAAGCGGTGGCTTGAGCATCGGGCAGGCTGGGGAATTTGATTATTCTGGTATGACTAGAGATACGTTGAGGATCACTTGAAAGAACCGCATTGCTGCAGCGGTTCTTATTTGATGAACATAGCTAATATGACGGATTTATACAGGCTCTCAGGCCCTTAAAGCCCTCAAAGAAGCAAATGTTTCATCTGTCCTAATCAACCCAAATATAGCTACCATACAAACAGATCATAAACTTGCAGATGAGGTCTACTACCTTCCGGTCACACCCGAATATGTTACCCATGTCATAGAGAGGGAAAGACCTGACGGTATCTTCCTGACCTTTGGCGGTCAGACGGCCCTCAACCTTGGAGTTAAGATGGATGAAATGGGGGTCTTTGATAGATACGGTGTCAAAGTACTCGGTACTAGCATCCAAACACTGAGAACTAGTGAGGATCGTGATTTGTTTGCCAAGGCTCTCAAAGAGATCAATATCCCAATAGCGGAATCTATTGCTTGCAATACTGTAGATGAGGCTCTTGCAGCAGCAAATACGGTTGGCTACCCAATCATTGTTCGAGCGGCCTATGCTTTGGGTGGTCTGGGGTCTGGATTTGCAGCCAACGAGGAGGAATTGATGAATCTTTCCTCGAGGTCCCTAACCTTGTCAACCCAAATATTGGTTGAGAAGTCACTGAAAGGATGGAAAGAGCTGGAGTATGAGGTCGTACGTGACAAAGTCAACAATTGTATCACCGTGTGTAATATGGAGAACTTTGACCCTCTGGGTACACATACTGGTGACAGTATAGTGGTAGCTCCAAGCCAAACGCTTAGTGACGAGGAGTACCATATGCTCCGAACTTCTGCGATCAAGATTATCCGCCACTTAGGGGTCGTGGGGGAGTGTAACGGCAAGTTTTTTCGCTCAAAGTATATGAATCGTTCAAGGCTGAAGATTGTAGTCCAATACGCCTTGCAGCCAGACGGCCTCGACTACCGAGTTATTGAGGTAAATGCCCGCTTGTCAAGGTCTTCGGCTCTGGCTTCAAAAGCCACTGGCTACCCATTGGCCTATACTGCAGCGAAGATTGGACTTGGTCACACACTCCCAGAACTACCAAATGCCGTGACAAAAACCACTACGGCAAACTTCGAACCCAGTCTTGATTATATTGTGACCAAAATGCCCCGATGGTACTGTTCCAGACCTCAATTCTTTGGTAAGTCAAGTGCTGACTTCTTTTTGAAATAGGGATTTGAGCAAATTCCAGCATGTCAAGAGAGACATTGGAAGCTCGATGAAGTCTGTCGGTGAGGTTATGGCAATCGGAAGGACTTTCGAAGAATCTTTCCAAAAAGCCATTCGACAAGTTGATCCGAAGTACAACGGATTGCAGGGCGACAAATTCGACGACTTGGACGAAGTCCTACGGAACCCAACAGATCGCAGATGGCTAGCAGTCGGCCAGGCTATGCTTCATGAGGGCTACTCCGTTGACAAGGTCCATGAGCTTTCAAAGATTGACAAATGGTTCTTGTATAAAGTACAGAACATTGTTGATGTGCATCATGAACTAGGTGATGTTGGTAGCCTTTTCGGCTTGAAGAAGGAGTTGGTGAGCAAAGCAAAGAAGCTGGGATTTTCTGATAGGCAGATTGCGAAGTGCGTTGGCAGTACCGAAGATGATGTCCGAGCCAGACGGAAAGGCTTCGGTATCCGGCCTTTTGTCAAGAAGATCGATACTCTTGCTGCAGAGTTTCCAGCGGACACGAATTACTTGTATACTACATATAACGGAACTTCTCACGATGTGACCTTTGATGATCACGGAACTGTTGTTTTGGGGTCTGGCGTTTACCGAATTGGGTCATCAGTCGAATTCGATTGGTGTGCCGTCAATGCAACTCTCTCGCTAAAGGCGATGGGCAAGAAGACGGTTATGATCAACTACAACCCTGAAACCTATTCCACCGACTTCGACATGGCTGACCGTTTGTACTTCGAAGAGCTTAGCTACGAAAGAGTGATGGATATTTACGAGCTGGAGTCAGCTAGTGGTGTGGTTGTGTCCGTTGGGGGCCAGCTTCCTCAAAACATCGCACTGCGTTTACAAGAGACCGGCAAAGCTCACGTGCTAGGAACAGACCCGTTAGATATCGATAAAGCAGAGGATCGTCACAAATTCTCCCAAATCCTTGATAGCATCGGCGTCGACCAACCAGCGTGGAAGGAATTAACCTCCGTTTCGGAAGCCGAGTCCTTCGCAGAGGATGTCGGTTATCCAGTGCTTGTCCGTCCCAGCTACGTTCTTTCAGGAGCAGCTATGAGTGTGATCCGTAGCCAAGATGAGCTAAAGGACAAGCTCCTCTCCGCCAGCGCCGTCTCACCAGACCACCCCGTCGTCATCACCAAATTCATTGAAGGCGCAGAAGAGATCGATGTCGATGCTGTCGGTTCAGCAGGTAAGCTAATCGTGCATGCCGTTAGCGAGCATGTTGAAGCCGCTGGCGTCCACTCCGGCGACGCCACTCTCGTTCTCCCACCGGCGAACCTCGACCCCAGCATCATGGCCCGTGTAAAAGAAATCGCCGAAAAAGTGGCCAAAGCCTGGAATATCACCGGTCCCTTCAACATGCAAATCATCAAAGCCAAAAATCCATCCGGGGGCGAGCCCTTGCTTAAAGTCATTGAGTGCAATCTCCGTGCTTCGCGTTCCTTCCCTTTCGTCAGCAAAGTCCTTGGCACGAATTTCGTCGACATTGCTACAAAAGCTCTAGTTGGCAGAAATGTTCCTGAGCCGCAAGACCTCATGGCCGTTAAGAGGAATTTCTTGGCGACAAAGGTACCACAATTTTCGTGGACGAGGCTGGCGGGCGCGGATCCGTTTTTGGGGGTTGAAATGTCCAGCACCGGCGAAATAGCATGCTTCGGCAAAGATCTGATTGAAGCCTACTGGACCTCGCTGCAGTCAACTATGAACTTCCGGCTACCGCTTCCTGGAGAGGGCTTACTTTTTGGCGGAGACACATCGAAGACTGAGCTTGCTGCTATTGTGGACTACCTCCACCCGTTGGGTTACAAGTTTTTTGCGGCTAATAATGAGGTGAAGAAGCATTTAGAGTCGACTGCAAAAGGTGGTGTTACTGTGGATGTCATTGAGTTTCCTGTAGACGACAAGAGGGCGTTGAGAGAGTGCTTTCTAAAATACAATATCCGTGGTGTCTTTAATCTCGCTGCTCAGAGAGCGAAGACGCTATTGGATCAGGACTATGGTACGTATCTTCACATGTTCATTCCGTACATTCCTCTGCTGACATTGTTTATTCAGTCATGCGTCGCAACGCAGTCGACTTTGGCGTCCCGCTGTTCATGGAGCCAAAGACCGCTCTCCTATTCGCGCAGTGCATGAATGCCAAACTTCCCAAACAAGAGGGCATCCCTTCGGAAGTGAGGCGGTGGTCTGACTTTATCGGAGGCCATTTCTAAGGACTACGCGGTCCGATACCGCTCTGTCGGCCAAGAGAGGTGCCAGGAAAGGATATGACATATCTGAGCTGTTGTTTCCTAGATACCTAGAGGAGAACGCTGGGCTGTCAATAAGAATCGCGGTACGGTAAATGCAGGAGAAGTTTTGGGGTGTAGATAAGTGTCACAATCTCGCTCATCGCGAAAGACCCGTATGAAATTTTGTTTTTGGAGTGGCGATGGCGCTGCCGCCTTGACTGAATTCTCGCTGTACAGTGATCTCTACATTCAGTCGTGCTTGAAAACGTGGACGCTAACCCCCTTTCGGAGGCCCTTTCCCCCCCCAATGCACCTCAACCATCCATCCTCAGGGGCGCCGGGAAGATCGAAGAGCGATCATTTAACACGAAGGGTCTGCAATTCTAGGCAAACGCAAACAACCCCTGTTGTCGTACCAGCCAAACTCGAGCAATCCCATGCATGGGCTTTCTGTAGTCGACGTAGTAGAGCGGTCCCAACAAGGTAGGTATGCTATGGCGTCGGTCGAACTGATCCTGATATCGGATTCACATCACCATTCGCTGGTTTTTAGATATGAGATTTTATCGTCTCCCCGTTGTTGATAACCTAAGAATATAAAAGTATACTCGAGTGTTATAATTATCGTTCGTAGTAAGTGCGTATATGTCCCTGTTGAGATAGGTGTGCCGCGATGCTTGATCGGAAGGCAGTGGTTAGTGGTTTTACTTCTTCCTTTTGTGCGGTCCAGGAAGGGAAGGGAAATTATAGGAAGCAGTACAATAATCACATTGAACATGATCCATAATACACAACTCCCAAATGGGGTATCTATGCCTCTCTCGCCCTCCGTCCAATCGGTTTACCCCCCTCTACCGCCCCCTCTAAAACAACCAAGCAACAAACCTATCATAAAACTTCTCTCCCCCCTTCTCCCTCCCCCTCGCCTCCTTCTCTGCCAGAAACTCCTCCTCCTCCCGATCAATCACATCTTTCCCCGTGAACAAATCCGCGCTCACGCTCGTCCACCCTTTGCTCTTCCTCACAAGCTTGTATCCTAGTATCATACCCAGGTACAGCGGGATACCTAAGTATCCGGTGATGAAGTTCTTGTAGTCGAAATTCACGGCCCCCTTGCGGGATTTGTCGTGGACGAAGACGTCGAAGTTCTTGAAAATGGAGATGAGGATGCAGAACACTAACGCGAAATAGGTGCCGTAGAGCCCGAGTGGGGCGACGTAGGCCATTTGAGAGGCTGTGATGCCTTGGGCTCGGCGGGCGCGCACGAAGTAGATGTGGGCGACGAGGATGGAGATCCAGGTCAGCAGGCCGAAGATGGTGACCAGGTTGACAAAGTAGGAGAAGACGACTTTGGAGTCGTCTTTCACATTCAGGAACGCTATGCATGCTATTGACGCTGAGAGCCCCAGGGCGTAGATGGGGACACCGCGGCGATCTGTGCGGGCGAAGATTGGGTGGCAGTTGCCCTCTTTAGCGAGTCCGTAAAGTGTGCGTGTTGCAATGTATAAGTCGGAATTTGCGGCGCTGAAGACGAAGACGAGGATGCAGGCGTTGATGAAGCCTGGTAGGGTGTGTATTCCGGACTCGACAATGGCAACCACAAAGGGGGAGGCGGAGGCACCAGTGGTGGCCTTTGTAGCGAAAGCGAGTTGTTTGGAGTTATAGGGGACGAGGGTCCCAATCAGAAGGACGCTCAGGATGTAGAAGATGACGATACGCCAGAAGGTCAGCTTGATGGCGCGGGGGATTACTCTGCGGGGGTTTTGGGCTTCGCCGACGGTCACGCCGACAAGTTCGGTTCCGAGATAGGCGAAAGTGGCAGTAACAAAGGTAGACCATAAGCCGAGGAAGTTGCCTTTAGAGCCGGCTATCGAGGTGTCAGTATTCCACTTCAAAAAGTCGGGAATTCGAGAACCCACTTCCGTAGAGTGGCTTGAAGGCCCCAGGATGCTTCCAGTAGCGGAAGCCTTTTCTATCATGATTTGGACCACCACCGAGCATCAAGACGAGGGACAGGATGATCAATCCACAAATTGTCAGAACCTTGATCGAGCTCAACCAAAACTCGAATTCCCCAAAGAATCGGATCCCAAGATAGTTGATGGCTATAATAACAACCAAGAATACCGCTATAAAGACACCAGGGTTGACTTTCTCTCTCGGGACCCAATACTGTATTACCAGCGCAGCGGCCGTCAGTTGATTTGGCGTGACGATAATATACTTGAACCAATATGTATATCCCAGGCTGAAACCCAATGCTGGGTCGCAAAAGCGAGCCGCATACCCTGTAAAGCCAGATTCCAAAGGTAACCAGGTAGCCATCTCGCCCAAGGCACACATAACCATATATACAATAAAACCAACAATAGAGTAAGAAATAAGAATGGAAGCTGGACCGGCTTTGGCGAGAGCAGCTCCCGTCCCGATTATAAGACCAGTCCCAATGGCTCCTCCAATTGCAATCATGGTGACTTGTCGGGCCTTGAGGTCTCGATGAAGCCGAGTGTGCGGATCCAGCATGAGCTGGACATGGACTGCAGGCGCATGCCCATCTTCGTGATAGCCCAGCTGTTTCTCATGGTCTATAGGTGAAGAAGGAGAGGAAGATTGAAATGTGGTGTCAGCCACTTTGCGATTAATGAGACCCATTATAGAAGATGTAGCCACATCGAAGTGATGCAAGGGAAATTGGCCAAGTCAACCCTCAAGGAAACACGTTTTGATGAAGGAGGAGATGGAGAGCGAAGATAGCATAATCAACGGAAAACACGAGACAGTCAGCCGTCAACGTGTCTAAATTCTAGAACATTGAAGTCCGAGATTGAGGCCTGGGGGTGAGGTTTAGACAGTAGAATAGGCGTGACTCTCATAGGCTCTGCTGTTCTAATGTTGCATCAGGTGTATCTCCTGTACTCGATGGCGCCTTGGCCAGGACGCTTCGTTCTTGGCTGCCTCATGACGGTAGTTGTCCTATCTGGCTCACCCAAAACGGAAGGTACTTCGTGTACGGTAAGTGTCTAGTTTTACCTTGTGGTCCTTGAAGGCTGTATCGTTGTATGTCAAACATAACAATCTAAGTTTGTGGTCGTTGAGGTTCATAAGGTATGATAAGTTCGAGACAACTGTGAGTTACTGTATGGTACGGCAGACCATATCGTGCAAACTGAAATAACTCAAATCTCAGATGTTGAATGTCGAACGTCGAACGAGCGAGACTGTGAACCCACCTCAAAATTCCGACGAGATAGATGAACATCATCTCGATGAGATATCAGAGACATCCACACTCACACCCTACAGCACTACAATTTCATCACGTCTCAAACTAACTTTCAAGATTATATATCTCACGTTCATACTGATACGAAGATTGCTGATGAAGTTTCTAGAGTCGTGATGATAATGCTGATGTCAGTTCAAGCAAGGTGCAAGATCAGAATGTGACTCGCTCAAAATCGAAACGTAAACGCACACGATCTCAAGTGTCAGCCAGTGAATTCTCAGATCATCGATCTGCTAGATCAAGGAAATAAAGAGGAAAGACGATTCACACACAACACAACGACATTCTATTCTTTAGTCTACAAACTATGTATCTGTTGCGATCAGTCTTCATACAGACATGTGTATTCTGCTTCGTGTCATCGATAGTCATCATGTCGCTCGTACTCACTGTGTTGCATCACCTGTAGTCACGATGTCGCTCGTACGTGTATTCTGCTCCTTGTATTCTGCTTCATACTCACGCTGTAGCCATACTGGTATGTGTATTCTGCTCTGAGTCACCCGTAGTCACTGTGTTGCCTGTACTCACAGTGTCGTGTCGCTCGTAGCCACGATGTCTCATCACTCATCTCATGCTGCCGCTCATATTCAATGTGTCACTCAATACTAGAACAATGCTTCTACACAGTGTAGATTGATCTAAAGATTGTACTACAATTTACATTACTAACTACAATGAACATCAAGTTAACATCTATGAGGTGGGTTTTGAATTTTGAGGTGGGTTCACGGCTTCGCTCGCCTGACGTTCGACGTTCGACGTTCCGAGTTATTTCAGTTTGCACGATATGGTCTGTCGTAGTATGGTGCGGAGTTGAGGGTTTGCCCTAACATACCATACCCAAATCGGCACCTAAGTTTCGAGCCCTAGAGAGTACCGCAGTGCCTACGTACCTAAGGTACCTACGGTATCTTACCTACTACTGCCTAACTTCCCCAAGTCCCTTACTAGTTATACTACTGAGAAGCATCTACATACCCCGCGACTGTAAAGTGCAGCTCGTACAAAACATCTACCGTGGTGCTGCAGGCAGCTTGTACCATCTATTCATTACGGATTACGTACCTTAGTCACTCCTTCAAAACATCCCAATGTTGTCGCCAAGGCTTCTCTCGTTCTCAGTTCTTTCTGTCGTAGTTCTTGCCGCATTTCTATACTCCGCAATCCTTCCACAAGGCCCACAGCTCTTCAACAGCGTAGCAAAGGACGCCGCACATATCAGTAGGCCTGCTGAGATGGCTATCCGCGCAGACAAATTTACACCGGAGTGAGCACTCCTTCTCGCCCTACTAGCTGGCTGGCTTTCCGAGGTTGGGACTGACAGTACGTAGGGTCTTAATTTCCGCACCTCGAAGATCAGCTGCAATCCCCAACCCAGTAGACGGCAAACTCGCAGTCTATACCGTGTCTACCTACTCCTTCGAATCGCACAACAAGAACTCGGAAATCAGGGTGCTAGACACCAGCAATGGTCGCTCAACCCTGATCACAAACGAGGAGAAGGCTAGTGAACCGAATTGGTTGGGAGATGGGAATAAACTCGTGTGGCTCAAGGAAGGTGGAAAAGGGGTTACACAGCTGATAGTAGGAGATGTTGACACGGCTGGGGAGACCTATGTTGCAGCAACTGTGCTGGGGCCCATCTCGAATCTCAAGTTAAAGGCTGTTGCAGATGGCAAGCTCGCAGTTGCAGTGACTGGTAAGGCGAAGCCAGATGGCGAACTATACAACCCAGAATCTGAGCCTAAGAAACACACGTCGGGCCTCGTATACGATTCGCTGATGGTTCGCCATTGGGATAAATATGTCACCCCGAACAAAAACACAATCTGGACAGGAATACTCTACAAATTAGAAGGTAAATACAGCTTGTCAGACCTTACCAATCCCTTGAAAGGTACAGGTCTGGAAAGTCCGATAGCCCCTTTCGGAGGACTCGACCATTTCGATGTGAGTAGTACCGGAATAGTCTTTGTGGCGAAGGATCCGACATTAGACCCGGCCTTGAACACAAAATGCAATTTTTATTTCGTGCCACTGGGAACCTTCTCGGTCTCATCTCACTCTGGAAGACCGCAGAAAGTCGAAATTGAAGGCTTCGAAGGCGCATGCTCTTCGCCCGTATTTTCGCCAGACGGACAAGCAGCTGCGTTTCTACAGATGAAGCAGAACGGTTATGAAAGCGATAAGACCCGTGTATTCCTCGTGCCTGATCTATCAAAGCTGTCAGCTGTGACGGAAATCTTAAAATCAAATGATGGAAAAGGCGCATGGGACAGGAGCCCTGGTACTGTCACTTTCAGTGGAGATGGTAAGAGCTTGTACCTACAAGCAGAAGACAAGGGTAGAGGTCTTTTGTACAAGCTTGATATTCCAGCAACACCGGCAGACCAGGCCTCTATACCAGAGCCACTGACAGAGAATGGGTACATCTCTAATGTTCGACCACTTTCTGCAAGCTCGACGGACTTGTTCATATCTAAGACAGACTTGATAGACAACAGCGTTTACGAGATTCTTGACCCAGCAAACCCCTCAGAAACGCGATTGGTGTCATCAAATTCCCGTAACGGAAGTTCTTTTGGTCTCTCCAAAGATCAGATATCCGATATATGGTTTCAGGGTTCTGGCGACTACGAAGTGCACGCTTGGGTTATAAAGCCGTCAAATTTCAGTTCAGACAAGAAATATCCACTAGCCTACCTCATCCATGGTGGTCCTCAAGGGGCATGGGGAGACCAGTGGAGCACACGTTGGAATCCCGCAGTTTTTGCCGAGCAAGGCTACGTTGTTATCACTCCCAATCCAACGGGCAGCACAGGGTATGGACAAGCGTTTACTGATGCAATTACCAAGTCTTGGGGCGGACTACCCTACGAAGATCTTGTAAATGGCTTTGAGTACATCAAGGAGAATTTGCCATACGTAGACACAACCCGCGCCGTCGCTCTTGGTGCGTCGTATGGAGGGTATATGATGAACTGGATGCAAGGCCATGCTCTGGGCAAGGAATTCAAGGCCTTGGTGACTCATGATGGAGTTTTCAGCATGGCGAATCAAATGTCCAGCGACGAGCAATACTTTCCAAACCATGACCTTGGCGGGCCTTACTGGACAGCTATGGAAGAATGGGAAAAGTGGAATCCTGCGAAGTACACTGGCAATTGGTCAACGCCACACTTGATAATCCACAACGAATTGGACTATAGGCTACCGATAAGCGAGGGGTTGGCAGCTTTCAATGTATTGCAGGAGAGGGGGGTCCCGTCAAGATTCTTGACTTTTCCCGATGAGAACCATTGGGTTCTTTCGGAAGAGAATTCTTTGCTTTGGCACACTGTCGTGTTGAATTGGATCAATGAGTACGCTGGGTTGCCTCCTTACAAAGAGAAGGGAAACCAAGGATTCGAGGTGCAGAACAAGCCGCCCAAAAATATCTTGCCGTCGAGATGAAATGTATCGTAAGAGGACTGTTCAGATTCCAAATCAATGACGTCTTTCAGGCACGTTTTGTTGCGATCAGTCTGCCTCTTCCCCTGGTTCCCTACTTGCAATATACAAGGTTCCTGCATCTTGGACCATGCATCACGCTGCATGTACGAGCGACAAGAAGTGTCACGTGATGACTTAGCTGCCTGGCAAGCAAGGAGTTTGCTCCCATTCACTCCAGGCTTTGTAGCCAACGAGCCACAGAATGAAGTGTTGCTATGATCTCGCCGTTTTGTGCTGGCAGCGAGACCTGCACCTCACACGCATCAATATGGGATGTATGAAACTCCCCACCCTGAGCGTAGCTGGGTCGAAGCATGGCATTGGCAGCGTCGCGTATGTTTCTTCCAGAACCCCCAACGCCAGATATCCTCAGACCATAGACGCGACATTAAACTAAACTTTCCTTCTACCGAAAAGCTTCGTCCCACAGATTAGCTGATTCTACGGATGCCCGCATGGAAAAAGATTATAGGAGAAGACGCACAAAGATCGGCCTTTCATTGGGTAGCCTATGAAAGGACGTCATGATAGCAGCATGTGTCCTGCTTCGGGTTTGTCATGGGCCGCGCGAGTGGGATATACCCAAGCTTCGCGAACCGTTGCGGGTTTGGAGGAGAGGACTGCAGGCCGGCGCTCAAAGTCGAAGACCTAGGTGGCTTCCCCAAGAACGAGCGCTTCAAGAGCAGCGTATCGTGGACTTTGAGAATAACATGGCCAAGACTACTGTGGCTGCTCGCGAAGAGGCAGAACGAGCCAAAATGGAGGCATTTTGGGCCAAACACCGGGGCTTTGGGGGAACGCTTAAATCAGCCACAAAAGCTCTTGGGGCCGTGGGAGCCATGATCATGCTTCCTCCTTGTCTAAACGTAATGGCATATACATCGTTAGCCGGTTTGCAGATGATATATGGCAAGTAGGGTGAACTCTGGGAGCTTGGAGGTGGTATGGTTTCGGTCGTGTCAACGCTGGATATCACGGTGAAGCATTTCCATAAATTCATACGTCGATACGGCGTCTTCGACATTTGGCTCCAACTCCAGCACCGAGAAGCTCTACGTCATCCGAGGAATCGGCAAGATGTACGAAGAGATTATTTGCATAATGCAGGTAAGTACAGCCACCAACAGTAAACATAAGATGAGGGCGAACATAACACTAAATTGGAACAGGCGTTGCTTTGATTTCTTCTATACTGAGCGAGACAGTCTCGAGTCCGCCAACCATGCTCATGGGAGTTGCCCTGTCAAGCTTGGCCATAGACTGCGGAACCACGAACCAATGAATCTTCCAAGAAGACTAATGAACACTTCCATAATTCAAAAAAATTCTCACCTACAAGCTAACCAAGACATCTCATCGCCAAAACAAAATCACCAACACCCCTTCCCCCTCCACCCTTCCCTCTCCCTCTCCCTCTCCTCCCTCTTCCGCATCTCCCCCTCCATCCACCTCTCCATCTCCCTCCTCGCCTCCCCCTCCCTCATCTCCGGGCTCTCACACCCCCTCAATCCCACAAACCTCCCAAACCTCCTCCTCTTCTCCACCGTTGCCTCCTCCCTGTCCCCCACCATCCCCCCCTCCTTCAATATCCGCTTAATCGTCCCTCTCCCCCCTTCGTCTCCTTCATCTTTGCCCACAGCGCAGACATGCCACCGCTGCACCACGGGCGCGGGGTACCCGAGGCTGAAATCCGACGGCGTGCGCTGGTGGTAGTAGTGCGCGAGGTCGTCGAGCTCGGCCGTCGTGAGCAGGTGGTAGTGCAGCAGGGTGCGCGGGAAGGAGGGGTGCGGCAGGCCGGTCGTGATGGAGAGGAGGGGGTGGAGTTTTGTGGCGAGGTGGGTTAGGCGGCGGGTTAGAAGGCGGTGGTGGGTTGGGGGGCGGGTTGTGTAGTGGGACATGGGGTTGTGGGGTTTTTGTACTGGTGGGTGTGGCGGTTTCTATTTTTTTTCCCGGCTTCTTTGTTTGAGACGGGGGGGGCCAGTTGGGGGGGGGGTGTTGATTTTGGGAGATGCGAGATTGGGGGTATGGGGGAGGTGAGGTACGCTGCTGGGTTGAGGTGTGAATGGTTTAGTAACTTTTTGATTAGAATTGTGTAAGCGGTGAATTGTTTGCAATACGGGTTGATACAGTGAGAAGAAAAAGTTTGGAGTGGGAGGAGGAGAGGTTCTTTCTTGACTTTTCGCAAGGTGAAAGAAACTCGAAGAAGTAGTTGTGTGTGTTTATATGCATATTTCTTCTCTTGTCGGAGATAGAAGAGGTTTGTTCTTACTCATCTCGAGGGGGGGGGTTTTCTTCTTTGTTAGGGTGGATTTTGTTTTAAGATTGTAAATCTAATTATGAATGGGAGGGGCTTTGTTCGTGCAACGGGTTTGGCGTTGTTTGGGGTATTGTGGTTCTTTGTTTTGGGGGGGGTTTTGGGTCTTGGTGATGGACAAGTGTTTGCGACGGGGGCGATGCCGTATCAGAGGTTAGATCGATGATGATGTCGAACGAAGATATAGAATGGAGATTATGGAGAGCTTTAATGTCTGCTTTATTGTGAAATTCGGAATATTGCAAAGTTTGAGCATGGTAGGCCCTCTGCTCTTGCGACGGAACGACCGCGACCTGTATCGTCGACGATCAAACGTCTACCCACTTACTCTGCCTCCTCATCCTCATCCATCCCCTCCGCAGCCGTTATCGTAAAATCCGGATCCTGATCCACACCCACATAGCTATCACTCATCAAATAGAGCTTCAAATTCTGCTCCCCAACCCTGACCGGAACAAACTCCAATCTCACATCCAACTTCCTCCCAATCGTGACCCTCTTGATCGCTAGCAGATTCTTCGTACTCTCGTCTCCAACGACCAGCCACCAGTTCTCCATCTTCTTTTGCGGGTAGAACGGGGCGTGCACGGTCGTGTCCGGCTCGTCATCCTCGTCATCGACTTCGCGCTCGATTTTGATTTTGAGGTGGGCTGGTGAGCCAGAAGTGATGGCGTCTTGGTCTTCTACTTCGAATTCAAGGTCAATGTTCGGGTATTTGTCGTTGGTGAACTTGGCGGCTTCCGCAAGCTGTTTGTTGTCTAAGCCCAGGCGCTTGACCAGGGTTTCGTAGTCCTTGTTCTCCGAAGGGTCCATTGCTTCCATGAATTCGAAAATATCTTTGACACTGATGAGCAGAACGTTAGCAAATTCATGTCTACAGAGGGGTAAGATCTTTGCAGATACATACCCTGATTTGTTGGCAGCTTCGACGACCTCCTGAGAAAAGTACGGAATCTGCTTCAGAGGACTGTCTCGATCCCACATGGCTTGCACCACCATCTGGGACATTTCCATGGCACTCATGGCGTTGAGATGACCGTCTGATGAAAGGACGTCCACACAGCCGCTGAGTAAGTTTAGAACCTTTGCAAGAATAATTTCCTGATCCTTTGCTAGATCCGCAGGAAGCTGCATCCGTGAAAAGTGCGCTTGTAATAAAACGAAGGCTTTGAAGTGGGGTGACTCAAACGCAGGTTGAGCCATCTTGACAGGTACCCGGTCATATATCCGGCGCAAGACTCTCTCATCACCTCGCCGTATTTGTATTGACTCAAATTCTGTGGCGGAGGTGAAAATTTCTAGAATACCTTTGAGCTTAGTTCGCCCTGATAAAGAGAGCAGAAACGTCTGCATTGTGATGAACGAGATATTGTAGTAAGCGGCTATCATGGCGGCGTTAAGAGGAGTGATGGTGTCATCTTCTTCGTCAAGCTCGACAATCTTCGCTTCTGATAGGTCTTTGAGGGTGTTTTCGACCAGCTCGGAAAGGTGGGTACTAAGGCCTTCGTGAGAGGTATCTGTCAAGCCGTAATAGCTAGGGTTAGCTAACAATCGTCGGTAAAAATACGTATAAGTAGCCCAATCAACGGCATCTTGTGTAGACCCGACGATCTTGGTACTGATTTCGGAGACGAACGCATCATGAAGATAGGCCTGTAACTGACTCTCGATTGGAAGGGCCTCGTTCAGGAACTTCTTATAATATTCACGTTTTACTGCCGGAACCATGAGCACGCCTTTGCTAGTTTTGTCTGTACCTGGTCCAGTAGCTTTGCCAAACATCTGAAGAACCTCACTGATAGGGTAATCGATGTATCGGTGTTCGCGGCCTTCGAAGAATTGCGTGCCCATTACAATGACCAAATGAGCAGTACAGTCTATCTCCCAACACACGTCTCGAGACGCTAACATTATCTGGATTGCTCCAATCGAGTAAAGATGAGAAACAATGCGCTTGTCATTTTTGCTGAGAGCTTCGTGGAAGTAGCCTATTCCATGCGAGACGGACGCAGCTAACTCGATTTCGTGAATCCGATCCAGTAGTGGAGTTATGTCATCAATTGTAGCGTGTAGGAATCTGTCTTCGTCGTCGTCCGCTATACACGCTGCAAGGAGATCGAGCGCAGTGGCACGAGTCTGCTTGCGGCTAGGCACGAAGATCATGCTGGGCTTATCTGGTGACATCTGAACTATTGCGGCGTATGTTGGCTTGACCATAGCCAGCATTAGTGAGGGAAAATGGGGGATGCTAAAAGACTGAATATGCAATTCAAGCGGTACAGGTCGTACGTGAGGACTGAAATTGTAGATGGTATGCTTTGTAGCTCCGATCCACTCACCAATGTCTCGAGCATTAGAAAGCGATACACTGAGCCCAATCAGCCTCATGTTGTTTTCCATTTGCAAAGCAACGTAATGCATCCGTGAGACTATGATTTCATAGATGAAACCTCCCTGGCCACCCAGCATATGAAGCTCATCCGCAATGAAAAGCTGTACGGTTTGTACGTTCTTTCGACGTTGCCATTGACGTGACAGTACATCCCACTGTGTCGGGGTAGCCAAGATGAGGTCACCTCGCTCAAGAATTTTAAGATCGGCTGTGGTTTCTCCAGTGAGCTTGACGATCTGCTTGCCACCAGCGATTTTGCCGAGCCTCTTCTGCCAATCTGCGAGCCTCTGATCTACAAGCTCCTGAAATGGTGCAATGTAGATGGCGCGGCCTGTAGCATGCGAAGACCAATGCCGTAATATAGCAAACTCAGCGCAGACCGTTTTACCACTACCTGTTGATGCACCAACGAAAACGTTTTCATTTGTAGAGAAAAGTGAACTGAAGACTTGCGTTTGTACCTTGTTGAAATTTTTCCATTGAGGGTACAGGCCTTGGTACTCCGACTTCTTCAGCGCCGATACAGGCAATGGTTGTAGATCGAGCAAGGGTGTATGAGCGGGAAATTTCTCGGGTAGGACCAATTTCTCGAAAGACACTGCAAGTTTTGTCTCAGACTGCAACCAACGGTCGGAGAGTAAAGAGATGAAGTAGTTCGGTGGCATTGGTTCGGTGATTGGTACGGTAAATTCCACCAGATGCTCGCTCATCTCCGACTGAGCATAAGTCTTGCGTAGTAAGAACTGATCATGGAACAAGATGTCCTCTCCGTCGCAGTCTTCCACGATAATCCAGAAATTCTCAGCAGCGCCGTGCAGAAGTTCGTCCCACTCAAAATTGGGCGAGATCGTAAGTTCAATCCGCAACATCGACCGTGTGACTGGCTGCACTTGTGCTTGTACTTCGAGTCTGGGAAATTTCTGAACCAAGCCGCAGACAGTCTTGCCGGCTTTTGGCATCCCCAGAAGCTCTCCCATACGCGGGGGATCAAGGTCAAAGTAACTCGACCATGGAACGTCGATCTTTTCCGCCTTCTGAATGATATCCCGAGAGCAATTGGGAAACTGTCGAAGAGGTGTCATTGTCGGCCACATTCGCTTCTCAGCCATCTTACACAAATCCAACGCCGTCTTTGCAACAAAAGACCAGCCTTTCTTTAAACAGATCTCGAAGATAGCTCGCAAAATACGGCCAGCAGATTGGGTAACGTATACCAGATCAGCCATAAGTGCTAAACCTTCGAGCTTGAGCCGTGAAATATATGCCTGCAGAAGCACATTGATTTTGGCATGAGGTTCCTCGATGCTCTCCTTGACTGGAATAGGTACCCTCCCCAGTAGCTTTGCCAGCTCTAGCTTTTCGTCTTGCCTTACTGGGATGTACTTGAACTCGTCACTGAGTGCAAATACCCTAAATAGCTCTATTGGAGTGATCATGGGCTGTATGTGATGATTATATGTCATCATCGAGTTATGGGTGATATAGTAATGTGAAGCGATACGCCCAAGCTCCGTAGCTTGAAGCTTTCCAGATTTCTTATCGTATTTGACCATGCTGGATTTTTCTAAAACAGTAGCGGCAGAGTGCACGAGGTCTACGCGCTTCTGCTCTAAAGCATCATCGTCTTCGTATTCGGGGCCTACACTGTACAGTCCTGGTGATCGTAACATTCGTACAAAGAGGTAGGTATAACCAAGCCAGTCAACAGCTTCGTCACGATTCCTGATACTGCCAAGGACAATCTCTGCATTCATATTATCGGCCAACTTGCTGACAAATTGACTTTCGATCGGAAGTTGCTGATTCAATAGAGATAGATAATATTGCATTTCAGTTTGAGTCGTAATGATGATACCCTCTCCAAATGTGTCATACTGAGGTCTTCCTGCCCGTCCGAGCATTTGCAGAACATCTTGGGGGCTTAATTCGACCCAGCTACCTTTCTCCGGGGAGTAAATCTGAGTTCCTTTGATGATGACCGTATGGGCAGGCAAATTTACCCCCCATGCTAATGTCGCTGTACACACTAGAACCTGAAGCATTCCATCCGCAAAGAGGTCTTCGACAGAGCCACGATCAGCACGACTCATACCAGCATGATGAATGCCAAAACCGTAAGGCATTAAGTCCTTTAGATCTCGATCGGTGACTTGCTCCGCTTCTGTGGTCAGGACTTCACGACTTGCAGCATCACTTCGTAGGATCTGCCCAATTGTCTCAGACTCCAGAGCCTTATCTCGAATATACTTGGCTGTTTTGGCAGTCTCTTTTCTTGAGTGCACGAATATAAGCATCTGTTGTTTGTTTGTACCAACTTGCTCAAGAACCTTGGTATAACAGACATCGTTCATAGTCTTGAGCTGTTTTATGGCTTTCTTTTCCGTAACACCAACGAACTCCTGGCGCAAAGGGCACGGTCTGTAGGACCCGTCGAAGTGGAAGAGGCCATTCATCGGGTCAACTCGCAGAAAGCTTGCAACATCTCTATAATTGGGAAGAGTAGCACTGAGGCCGACCAACCGCACCGGGTCTCCAGTTTGTTCGATTTTGCGAATGGTCCTGCTGACTATGCTCTCTAAAACTGGGCCTCGATCATCGTGCAGAAGATGAATTTCGTCAATAATGATGAGTCTGACGAGGTTGGTATAGCTCATATCAGTAGCTTTGCGTGTAATTACATCCCATTTCTCTGGTGTGGTGACGATAATTTGAGTCTCGGCGATCTGCTGCTTGGTGAGTTGGCGGTCACCGGTGAGTTCAGATACTTTAATCCCGTATGGCGCCAGCCGCGCTCCAAAATTTCCGACTTGCTCTTGTACCAGTGCTTTTAAAGGGGCAATATAGACGATCTTGAAATCGTCGAGCATGATCTCCCCTGATTCAGGATTTCGGTTTTTCCCAATTTCTCTCAGCATCGTAAGCATGGCAACGTTGGTCTTGCCTGAGCCAGTAGGAGCACAAATCAGCATGTTGCTATCATCGTTGAAAGCAGTTGGGAAGCACTGGGTCTGGATACGATTGAGCTCTTTAGAAGAACCAAATCCTTGACGTGCCCATTCTGGTAATTCAGTAGTTGGCATGTTGCTACGCTCACTGGCATCTTTTCGGGGCTTTGGCGCGGGTACGTGTATTTCTTCATAGCCTTTGAATGTCCTTTTCGTCGAACCTTGCGGAAGTTTGACATTTGGGTTTGTCATAAGATGATTCCCTTGTTCAAATACAAGGTTTTCTAAATTTATGAGCCTCTTTGGCTGCAGGCCTCGGCGAAGCCCGCCATCTTTGGCTTCTGGGTCTACGGTCCCATTAGCTGATGAAGTGGGCACATCGATGTCCATGAGATCCAATTTTAATTTCTTGCTGGGTTTCGCGAACCCGTCAGCGTCTACCTCATTCCGGCCATTTAGCTCGTCCAGGATATCACGATGGCCACTGGATAGCATTTCACGTTCCACGGCAGCTTTAATGTCAGCATCTTCAGCAGCTCTTCGCCAACGAGTGACCCAAACAACTTTGTCCCGATTCATGATGAGCTTTTCAACTAATTCATGGTGCTCGTAGTCGAATAACTCCATAAGATCATTTTCAGTTTCTCTAAGAGGTTTCTCCTCCCCGTCTTCTGACACTCCAGCGAGAATCTGTAAACCCTCCTGCGTTTTTGATTGTTGAACGTGAGCGTCTGTATATATAGCCCCAATCTGCCTCTGTAGCCAGTATGCGTCGAGGTCTCGGACTGGTATATCGTGTTTCTCGGCCTTCCGGTCCCTTTTCCCGCTCGAACCGTTGACGTTTCCGTCAATGATCATTTCCTCACCCTCTTCGTTGTCCTCATTTCCTGGCTGCCCTTTGTTCGCTACACCGCCAACAGTAGCAGCTTCTTCAGCTCCGGGACGGTCCTGCGTATCCTCTGCCTCTTCGTCCGATGATGAATCGTTCTCATCCCTAACTTCGAAAGTCCTAGCACCGCCTTCCTCATCCTCGTCCGATTCATCATCAAAGACAACGGCTACACCTTGCTTCTCGTCCAGCTCAGCACCATCTCCTGCCGTAGCTAGACCGTCGTCATCCATGTTCACGTCCTCGTCCTGTCCATCATAATCTGTGATCTTCTTGCCTAGGTTGACCAACTCATTGAACTCCTTCGATCCCATTGATAACCCTAATAGGTCATCGATTTCTTTCTTCTTGTCAAAATCTTTCATGTTGTCGTCTTTGAGCAGTTCCAGAATAGCATCCGCAGCGCTTCTGACAACTTCATGTGGGACATCTCCCAGGTTACTAGCCGTAGTTGTAAGTATCAGGTCGTAGGTCTGCCTTGTTGCAGGAGTCCGAGGTCTGTATTTCAATCCCTCCACCAGAGCATCTGCAGCAGACAAGATGCCAGCACCCCGCATCTGCGCCGGTTCACCGCGCTTCCTCTTTTTCTGCTCTCTTTCCAACACATCTTGTCCCTCTCTTATACTGCCGCGTTCGACATCCTTCGGACCAGCTCCTTTCTTCTTCGGTTTCGGCGCAGACTCACGAGCATCTCTTGAACCCATGTCCCGAATATTGATGCGCCCTGCCAAAGACTCGGGGTCACCAGTAACTTCATCATTCCGACGAGTACTAAAGCGGCGATCATGCTGAAGGACCAGATTTGACATAGCAGCATATTTGTACTGCTGGATGTTGTTTGGATCTGCCATTTTGAGTAATAGAAAGCTGCCGAATGCGACTACTGCGCAGATATAGGTCGTGAGCCGATCACAGATCGAATTCCGAATTGAGCCAGCACCAGTGAAGGTCAGGCTTTAGCAGGTGTGCTTGTTCAAGACTCCAACACAACTGGGCGTTATGGGCGGCAGCAGCGTATGCTCCTTGTGATTCAGTGGCGACGATGAAATTGTATCTGCCCTGTCGAGTAAAGTTCTAGAAATCCCACTCCAAGCGATATTGCCGCGTTCCGCGCCCTAGTCTCATGCAGCCCTATCAGGCCTTTTTCGGCCCTCAGTCAATATTTACGGACCGGATAGTTCAATCGTGTTACTCTTAATCGTATATTGACAGAGGTTCTGATGGCTGAAGTATCAGGAGAAAACTTTCCCTTACCTCAGGTTGCAAATTCACTTTCTCCTTTCATCAAAACCCGGCAGGAAGCTTTGCGAATTAGACGCATATTATCACATTACGTTGCATCAAATATTGAGGAACTCTTTGCTGGGGAGCTCTCACCCACTTCTTTGGCTGTACCGGGTGAAGATGTTCAGGTGAAGAAGATTCCGTCTGAGGTGTTAGGGCTTCGTAGGAGTTATCTCAAAGCATTACAAGCACATGCAAAAGCCAAAAACGAATATACCCGGCTTACGTGTGACTCTTCTACAGACACTAACGGTGTACAACCAAAAGAGTTTCAAGATAATGAAGACTCTAGAGAGTCCGTTGCCACTTATCTGACGCTGATCAGAGAACAACAAAGATATGAGAAGCTTACGATCCTTCAAGATTATCTGGACATACTTTCACAGAAAGATGCTGCCCGACCGGATTACCTCCAAATGAACAATATCCTTGAAGGAGTTGCTCCCCTACCCGATACATCTCAAATTCCCGTACTCCCTCCAACGCCTCCGCCAACCTCTGAGACAGATACTCAAACTTTGACCACACGTCTGGAAAAGGCTGTACTATGTGCTAAAAATGCTCTTGATAATCAGAAAAGATTACTTACCAAGATCAAGAAAGAACAACAAAAGCAGCGCGCATCTGGACAGCCAACAACGACAATCAGCACTGAAATGAAAATAAAAGCTCTAAGTTGCACTAGAGATGAGCTCATTAGCTGGATCGAGGAACATTTAGCCAAGACTAGTCAGTCTACTGATACTGCTGACAAGCTGTCAACACCAGACAGCAAGAGCGCACATTACAGTATCGAGAAACGCAGGAAAGAAGTTCAAGACAGATATGAGGATTATTTAGAGGCTCGACAATGCCTGGTGGGTCTCGTCCTATCTAGTGACACACCCCCTCTTGAAGCATATTCCGAAGCGGAAAACGCAGAACCACATTCGCAGGAACCGATAGTAGAAAGCAATCAGCACGAAGCGAGCTCCGTCTTACCATACCTGACCGAGTACTTAATTCCCGCTGCCAACGCACAGAATTCTTTTCTCCGGCAAGAGTCCTACGTATCCAGTACTTTGGCATCACAAAACCAAGCTACCGTTCAGTTACTTGATAGATTAGCAGAAGAAAGCCATCTGCTACCAAACTACCCAGTACTAGCTAGGCAGCCACGTTTCCAGAAAGTGGTTGAAGCGCTTAGGTCGAAATCATCACCGTCTACACTCGCCGAGGCGAGACGAAGCGAAGATGAGCCACAAATACTTAGCCAAGCACGACAATGGGCCTTCGCGGCCGATGCATCGAGGTCGGCGAAACAAGAAGCTGTGAAAGAGCGGCTTGAACATGGGACGACGCACATACGTATAGCGGAAAAACTTGTGAAAGAGCTGCAGGAAATTCTTGGTGTAGATGAGGAGGAAAATGAAGATGAGGGTGATGAAGATATTTGGACTGAAAGTATAGAGGTGAAATCACAGAAGCAAACCTCTTCTGGCGGTCGAACAGGGATTTGGGCTGGCTTGGATGGCAACATCGGCGTTGAGACCGAGAAACCTAGGAATGAGTCTTGAGGCTGACACAAAAGGTTTGGAGAAATTCTTCTCACACTGTTTGGTCTTCGATTATACTACAATGACAGCAACAAATCCGTCTAATCATGATCGTTTTCTTCCAACCCCGGACATCCCTCCATCTCCTCATCCGGATACCGAAACTTACACCAAAAGCAGTACCTATACTGCTCCCTCAAATACCCCACCAACCTCTTCAGTCGCTCCGCCAGCTGCAAAGCATTAAATTCATCTAGCTCCGGATCTTCCTCTTCCACTTCCTCTTCTTCGTCGCCCCAAGCCTGCCGATCCTGTTTATCCTCTTCCGGATCCTCATACGTCGCGTTCCTTGACAAGCTCTGGTGTAAATCATACCGCATGCGGCGCTCCCTCTCGTTCTCTTCTCTCTGCCGTACTAGGCCCCTCCATAGCACATTAATGTGCTTCGACGGTATTCTCCTACTCTTCTTCTCCCCCGCATCCCCCTCGCCAGTACAACGCTCAACGCCTTCCCCCTCCTCCAACCCCTCAGCCACCCTCATCGCAGCCTGCACCAACCCCTCTACCCTCCTCTCCTCTCTCTCCCTTCCAACCCTTTCCCTGTACCCCTCCTCCTCGACCTTCTGCACCTTCTGCACTGTTTCTACCTCCTCCCTAAACTTTCTTTTCCGCTCATTCTCCATGCCTATGCCTCCTCTGTCTTCCTTCATAGCCACGCCCAAGGGTTCTGTCAGTGCGTTTTTGTTTGACGGAGCACCCAAGGCGCTGCCGGGCTTGAAGCCCAGCTTGGCCATCATTTGGAAGCCTTTAGAGGTAGGGGGAAGGGATGTTGCGAGGGCATTATCACGGGCAGAGGCAGTGGCGGCTGCACGGCCAGAAGTGGTATTGGCGCGCGATTTCGCTTCTGACTTTCAATGGTTAGCTGAAGCTAGTGTGTGTGGTGGATGGGGTGAGGTACTTCGCGCTGCTTGCGAATGCGCCTTTGGGTGTATGTTTCTTTTTCCAAGGGTTTAGCAGGTTCGGCAATCGCCATGGACATGTAATCGTCGACTTCTTCGTCGGGCGCGGATTCTGAGGTTTTGGTCATTGCTCGGTGCATCCCAGAGGAAGGAGTGAGGATGTGTAGGTTCAGATTAGACGTTGTATGTAGGGATGCGACAGTAGAATTGCAACCGCTCGAAGTAAGTACTGAGAGTGAAAATCGTCAGAAGTACTGCATCTGTTGCCGACGCAGTCCACAAGGTCGGTGTTGCTGACTTCCTTCATCCGTCGAAGATTAAGACTGAGCCATGACAGACTCTAGCATAAACTCCAAATGAAATGGGGACTTACTTCGTCGCTAATGGCAGACAAGGCTTAGCGCACAGCAGCCTGCATGAAGATACCTTAAGATTGGGATGCGGCTCTGCGGATGACTATATACTGGGGCTAAGTCACCAGCGTTCAGTACAAAGTACAGAATCTTAACATCCGCTGTCCTTCATAATTCCCATTACCGCTCCACCATGGCCATCGATCTCCCCTCTCCCCCCTCCCTCCACGCTCAATGGACAACCCTCTACACCCTCACCCTCCCCTCCCTCGCCCGCGCCAAACACCCCACTCAACCCCACTGGCCCGTCCACCTCGACCACTGCTTCGCGCGCATCATCCTAGACACCGTCGTCGGCATCGATACCCCCTGGACGAGCAAGCTAAACTCTCCGGCTGTGAAGAACATGGATGCGCTGCAGTTGCGCAAGTGTGTAGTGTTGGGCGAGGCGATTGCGAGTGGGAAGGTGGATTTGGTGGAGTTAGATGAGAGGAGTCTGGCGGTTAGGGGGAAGAAGGGGAAGCGGAAGTGGAAGAGGGGAGAAGGTGGAGAGGAAGCTTCCAAAGACGAACTTCGGGAGGAGAGCAGTAGATCGAAAAGAGTTCAGGTGGATATCAGGGCCGCAATGACCGGCAACCCCAACCACAATCATACAACCACCATGGCCGAGCCCAAGCCCGCCCTCTTCCCCAAATCCTCGACCAGTTCCCCCCCGCCAAATACTCCCAACCCAGCGCTCACCTCCCTCATCACCACCTCTACCCTAACCCCCTTCCGCAAACGCGTCCTCCTTGCCCTCCTTCAAGTCCCTCACGGCCAGTACACCACCTACGCCGCCCTCAGCGACCATCTCCATTCCTGCGCTCGAGCTGTTGGGAACGCAATGCGCAATAATCCTTTTGCGCCAGAGGTGCCGTGCCACCGGGTGGTCGCTGCTGATGGTGGGCTTGGCGGGTTTGGGGGTGAGTGGGGTGTAGGGTGTAAGAGGGATGAGAAAGTGAAGTTATTGAGGCGTGAGGGGGTTAGGGTTGATGAGAGTAAGGGGAGGGTGGTTGGTGGGGTTTGGAGGGGATTTGTGTAACCTTAGTACATTGGGGTTGGTAGGTGTTTCTAGGTCACGCAAGGGGGGAGCGCGGGTGATGAGTAACGGTACGGGCGAAGATGATGGGGCAGAGACTGCTTGAACAAGAACCTGGGTGGGTTTGATTGCAGTGGAGGATCGTACTAAGGATGAAAAATAGGCGTTCCGAGACAATAGCAGTGACACTACTGTATGAATGAAGCGTTAAGTCAGGGACCAGAAAATTTCAGACCGACGATTTGCCCGTCGATAGAGCACAAGTGGCTTCCGAGCCGTGCGCAGTGCTGGTTTGTGGAGAACCGCTTCACAGGAAGCAAGCCGGGGGAAGTCATGGTCGAGATAGTCGAGTTTATGCAACCGAGGGAAAGTAGACTAGCAAACAGCAGATGGTACGGTTTTCAACATGAGTTGTCTTGCGTTGTAAACTGTGTCTGTGCACATTTGGATACAATGTTGATGGATAGTGATCTCATAGCTCATCCCTCTGCCTGGCCTCCTCCTGCCGCTGCGCTGGTTCCTCCCACATCCTCTTCTTCGGATTGGGCGGCTCATCGCTTCTCCTCTCTCTCAGCACCGTGCCTTGTGGAGCTGGCTGAGAACTTTCAACTTCTGCTTCTTCAGCCTTCTGACTCGCCTCCGCCATCTTGCCAACCTCTTCGGACAAACTTTTGCCCTCGCCTTGTGAAGCCTGCGGAGGTGCTTGACCTTTGCCTCCACCACCTACATTGATTGATGGTGCTGACATAGCTTCTTCGAATGTGGGTATTCCGCCGGTCGTCGCGCTTGGTTGCACAATCAGACTTGTAGAAACTTGCCCTGAGATGTTGGAAAGCGCGGCACTCTGTCTGGCTGCTCCGGTAGCACTAAGGATAGTTATAAGTACGTTGATAAACGCCGACGTGAACCGCCACATCAATTTGGTGGGTAGATAGAGTAGCCACCACCCAGGTCCGTAAAGAATACGACGGAAAAATAGCCAGGTAATAGTGGTAACAAGAAGCCAGAAGGCAGTCTCAAGGTACCACGTATCTGATTTATTGGAATGTATAAGACTGGAAACAAGGGAACGCGAGGACGACAGGAGTGTATCGAGATTACCGTAGGATTCGGAAAGTGTAGAAAGAGCTGCCGTGGATTGTTGTAGGGTGTCGTGTGCGAATTGGCTTCTCGAAAGCTCCTGTTGCATCAAATCATGTGTTCTTCTCAGTGCAACCGTCACGTCAGTTGAGGCGTTGAGTATTAACTCGTCTTGTGACAGCTCCTTTTGCCCTCGCCTTCGGCCCGAGCCTGTTGCGTTGTTTCCTTCCTGGACGCTCGCAAACAGGAGCTCCCGTTCTTTTCGCTTGGTGGCTTCGGCGTTGCGTTTTGCTTGTAGCTGGGCTTTTCGAAATTGTATACGAGCACTGCAAGAGGAATGTCAACATCTTTCAATTTCCCTCCCGAAGTCGTCAAGCCTCACATCTTCAGATCCTGCCCCAACCGTGCAACCTGCGCTGCTAGTCCGGTCCGATCCCTTTCCCTCTCGCTATCTCTGCTTCGAGCAGCAGACGTCCAGCTCACAGTATTTGTGTGGTCCTCGATCTCCTGACGTAACAGTTCAAGATCCTCGTCTTGCTCTTTTAAGCTTTGGTGAATCTCGGCACTGAGCTCCTGGCGCGCATCAGCTGCGTCTGGGATCAAAGGACTAGAGCCTAGTTGTGTCGGTAACTTGGAGAGTCGGCTTATTAGTTGTACGGTTTGTTTATGGGCATCAAAGAGAGATTGGAGACGCAATGAGAGCGCTTGTGTATTCATCTTAAATCATAGGAGTTGAGAGTATAGCTACTTTAGGCGACATGATGAAAAGTTCATGTTTCCATGCAGCGGAAACTTCCGCACCCTAATCTCAAGGAACCCTCAATTTCACCATTTCCGCTGATTCTCTTACCACCCACGCCACCCTCCCCCACATCGCCCCATTTCCGCCCTCCAAATCACCCTCTCTTAACCACCCTTCCGCCCTTCCGCCCCATCTTAACCCCCTTACCCCCTCCAAAACCCCCCCACAAGCAACATAATGATAACCAAACACCTGGCCTCCGTAACCACAGCCTTCAATCCATTCCGCAACCCCTCGGGGAAAACATGCCGGGTCTTCCTAGCGCATCTACCAGCGAATGCGCGCCAGAGTATGAAGATCTCTGTGAAGATGCTGCCGAGGGAGAGCGGGGAGGGGAGCTTTTTGGGGGTTGTGTTTCGTGAGTGAGTTTCTTTGTTTGGGAATGGCTGCTAGAGGTTGGGCGCGGTGGTTTTGATGGGGCTTTATTTCCTGAAGGGGATTGCAAGATTGAGGTATAAATACTGACGAGTCTACGACAGGGGACGGCAAAGAATTGATGCTGGATACGGAAAAATTGAGGATCAAGGACGTGATGGAGGAGGTGGATAGGCATTCGCGGGTGCTGAATCGGAAGGCGGAGTTGACAGGAAATTGAAGAGACTTGAGCATGGGTGGTGTATATATACAGGCCACGGATGGATAGTGAGGGGGGGGCTGGGAAGAGCCAAGGTGTACAATATGCAGGACTACGATGTGTAAGAGATGCATTGGCAGGGCGGATTATGGCATCAGCGCGGAGTTTGGGGGAACGGGACATTTGCACTGGGGTCAAGTTAACATTGCATGGTTCGGTTTCTCTAAGCACTTTTAGCGCCGAGAATCCAACCTCATCTATAATTGGATCCAATATGTGTGGATATCAAGACTAAGAATTTGGCAACTCGTCCGTTACTAAGGTTTGGTGCGGCGAAACGCATTGAGTTTAGACGGCAGCGCCAGAGATGAAGAACCACTTATCATATATACCGTCGATTGGCGCGGGCTTGAGCTCCTCATGTCTCTTGATTTGACGAGACCCGGGTTCTTCACGGTTCTCGGAGTGTGGGACGCTGACGTTGGCGCTAGAGTACCGTTAGCTAAGCTTGAAATTCATATATTGGGACGATAGCATTACAGAGATATTCCACCACGTCCAGACTTGCCGGTGATCAGTCTTTCCCAGGCCTCTGCGCACTCGCGGACAACATCTGTAGCGTATCTAGGCAACTTGTTTAGCTTACTGCCCAACGCTGGAGGCTGCGGGGGCTCACTTCTTGTTCTTGCACTCTCCAGAGAAAGCAAATTGGTTCTCTGGCTTCCCGTCAGGAATCTTATAAATACGGAACCACTCATTCGTAGCTCTCAAAAGGCCGGGCAGATGTCGCTCGACGTCCTCGATGTCATTGAGCCTAGGCGCTAATGGGTCGTTGACGTCAATGACAATGATCTTCCAGTCTGTTTCTTCTTCGTCGAGCAAGGCCATGACTCCTAGAACCTTGACTTGCTTGATTTGGCCAGTGGTAGCGACGAGTTCGCCAATTTCGCAGACATCGAGGGGATCGTTGTCACCCTTGGCTTTGGTCTCGGGGTGGACGACGTTAGGGTCTTCCCATGTCTATGAGCATGTGTAAGCCATCTTATACAGCTCTGGAACAAGATTTCTTCGTACTTGTGGGAAACATCCGTAATTCCAGAGATATCCATGATGAGGAAAGCAGTTGCGGACATAGCGGAGCTTGCCCTTCTTTACGTCTTGCTTGATGGGGTTTAGAGGCTCCTCCTTGGAGATCTAGAAAGCTATTTTAGTCATGTTTGAGCTAGTTGAACTGAGTTGTTTGCGAGTTGTTTCGGCGAGGCTCCGGGACACTGAGAAACGTTCGAAAGCCTACCTCCATTTTGGCATTCGTCCACCTAGGAATCTCAACAATCATGTTGAGGATGGTCTGTTGCTCATTGGCATACAAAGGAACGTCGTGGAACGCTGATACCGGCACCCCGTCTTTCTCGATGTACACCCGATGCTCGAGAGTGTTCGATGCACCGTTCTTCCTCACGGTGTAGCCCCCAGGAGCATTGGTGTGATAACCCTTCTCGCTAACAGGTAACGAACTCATTGTGCTACTTTGTTGTGTAGTAGAAGAAAAGTGACGAGCGATTTGTTGAGTCCGCGAAGTTGATATATTTTGAGCGGTGGGGTTGGTGGGGATTAGTTTTGGGTGGGGAGCCTCAGAAGCCAGTGTGGAAAAGCCAAGAGCTATGCGGTGAACATGCAGGAACGGTGCACGACAATTGGTGGCTTTATTGCATTGCCGAACTCGTCCAAGTGATCTTGAAAAAGTGCTCAAAGACAGCATATGATCTGAAAATCAAGCATGTCCCTACCGTATCCTCTCATCCATTGATCCAGGAATTCTCATTTTATGCAGTTGTGCATTAACTTTATGCACGACGCACCCGAGCTTTATCGATTGACTCAATCCAATTTTCCACTTTGGGTGCTCAAGAATCAGAGACATCTGTAGATGGGAGAACACTCCAGCTAACGTGCCAGCTAATGCTTCGCACTTTCATCTCTGCCATGACAACCATCCCGAAACGGGTACCCATCCCTAGAAATGGCGTCGACTACAGGGGCAAGATTGTCCTGGCGCCCATGGTCCGCTCGGGCGAGCTTCCCTCTCGTCTGCTCGCCCTCAAATACGGCGCTGATCTAGTCTGGGGCCCTGAAACCGTGGACAAATCCATGATCGGTACTATCAAGAAGATCAACCCGATAACTTCAACTATTAATTTCACCCGCTATCCAAGCAACGCCTCGAGGACACAGCCTGTGGAGCAAAAGGAAAGTCTAATCTACCGGATACATCCAACTCGGGAACGTAGGAAATTAATCTTCCAAATCGGCACCTCTTCACCAACATTTGCTGTTGAAGCTGCCAAGCTTGTTGCAGCAGACGTAGCAGGTATAGACGTCAACGCAGGATGCCCCAAGCCATTCTCTACGTCCGGGGGCATGGGAGCTGCGCTTCTACAAACGCCCGATTTGCTAGCTTCGATTCTTACAGCTTTAGTCAAAGAGGTAGGCGCGGTGTACGAGATTGGCATCAGCGTCAAAATTCGCTTGCTCGAAACACCGGAGAGAACCGAAGCCCTGGTTAGGAAGTTATGCGATACAGGCATCACAGGCCTAACAATTCATTGCCGTACAACGCCAATGAGGCCTCGTGAGAGAGCTATTCGGGAACAGCTTCGGATGATAGCAGACATATGCAGAGAAACAGGCGTGGCTTGCCTGATGAACGGAGATGTGAAAAACAAGGATGAAGCTTTAGAGCTAATACGAGAATACGGTGTTGACGGTGCTATGATCGCTACTGCTGCAGAAGCCAACTCCAGCTGTTTTCGAACCCAGGCCGAAGGCGGGCTTCTACCGTGGAGGGAGGTAGTGCACGAATATGTAAAGACAGCTCTGGAGGTTGATAATAAATGGGGTAACACGAAATATTTGCTCGGACAACTCGTGCCGGGAAAAGCAGAGGTTTACAGGAAGGTGACGTCCAGCAAAGGTTATACAGAGATGTGCGAGATCCTAGAATTACAGGATCTGCTCGACCAGGCGCGGGAGGTCGACGAACGTCTTGGCCTGGGTGTGAACTACAAAGGCGCCGTGAAGAAGGCCAAGACGAAGAATAAGAGTGCACAAGCTGCTGGGGGTAGTATGGGTAAGGCAATGGCTCATGGTAATGAAAGCAAGAAACCCCTTTCTGAGCGAGGGGTTACTGCAACTACTGCCAAAGATATGGGAGGGTCATACGATGTCGAATGCCAGGATCCGCGTATGGAACAAGGCATCAGTGCCTCGAGTGTGTTGGCAGTGTGAGGTCAATCTTGGAGATCTGCTTACGAGCGGATACACATGCCCCTCCAGAAATATCCCCTTGCTAGAGACTATGATATTAAGACTCTCAGATTCTCGATCCGAGGTGCGTCATATTCATACCACCTTTGATGGCTTCGGATATACCTAGCCATCTCTGGAAGAGTTGGTCGGACTGGCCCGGTTTTAGAATATCGTTCTAGAAACTTTCAATGACGCTTAGTACGAACATCAAAGTCTGTTTCTTCGAACTCCTCCCACGAGCTGCCCGCTTCGACTGCCCGCCCTACAAACTCCCGCTCGGTAGTTCTGCGTCGTCTTCTCAATATCCACGAAATCAGCGGCGACTCGTTTTATCTTATCTAATTGTAGCAGATGTCATGCAAAGTAGGAAGGTACACAAAGGAGGAGAACGCTATTCAGATACTCATCTAATTCATCGCAGACAACGGCTGCATTCAAATCCATGCTGTGTAGAAGAACAATCAACTAAAACAAGCCTAGATAGATAGAAAGTAATAATAGACCGACCTTTCAATCAAGGCCTATACATAATACAAACACCCGCGAGAGCCATAGGCTTGTCACACAATGTATATCATCTTCTGTACGTGATTTATACATCTTCACCTCCTACGTACTGCTAGATACTGCCTGAGTAAGGTCATTATTCAACATTCTCTAGACGATGACTGTATCGACTAGTGTTCAACGTCCTCAAACAGCCTGGAAGATTTCCGGCTATGCTTTCTCAGCGGGCATATAACGTTCCTAGCGATCTAAAAGAGATGTTGTCGAGAGCGAGATGCGGCATACAGTACTGCCCGTGGGGCTTGTTGCTAGCTTCTTCGCAAAAAACCTATTGTCATGGTGGAGATGCATGCAGCTCTTGCTTTGGTGCTTCGAATCCGGTCCATACTCTTCAGGAGTTAGTGTGCTTCGACTCGGTACCAGCAGCATCCGCTGATCTCTAACAAATCATGTTATAGTACAGGGGGATTGGGGATCTTTGGGCCCATCAAGGTTCCCCCAAAATACCAGATATCCTTAGTGTTAGATCCAGAATCGTCAAATGTTCGTCCGCCCCATCTACGAGCCGCTTGTCCACCTCCGAAAAGACCATGACTATTTTGTTCTTCTGTTTATCTGGTAGGGCGTCGTTGTACACTACCTGCTGGTAAAGCTACAGAGTTTCATATTAGCCTGGCCAAACCGCATATAAAGATGGTGCATTTGGAACACACTTGTGTAAGGACCTGGGTTGCGCTCCAGCCATCTGCGACCATGTCCGTCACCGCCTTTGCCACGGCTTCGTAGACTGCGCCTTTTGCGCGAGGCTGCATGGCTTGGATCAGGCCGTCGATGACGTTGTTGGGGATTACACCAGCGATCTCTTCTATGTTACGTATCGTGATGGTGGAACCGTCTTCTTTGTCCAGGTCCATTGCATCCTCGTCGTCCTCATCATCGTCGATAATACGCCTTTTCTTCGAATGCCCATTTGCTTTTGTATTCGACACTTTTACCGCGCCCACTAGCCGAGCAGCACTCTGCAGGAAAGTAATGGCTTTTCGTAGGTCCCCTTCGCTGCACCTAATCAGTGTTTCCACTGCACCTTCCTCCATCTTTATATGTTCATTGTTTGCAATGTCCTCGAGCCTCTTCTTTGCATTTCCCTGATCCAAGCTTTTGAACCGAAACTTACTGCACCTACTCGCCAACGGATCGATGATCCTCGTCACATAGTTACAAATCAAGCAGAACCTCGTAATTTTGCTATACGTCTCCATCGTCCTCCTCAGCGCGCTCTGGGCATCTTGCGTCATACTATCTGCTTCGTCGAGGATGATAATCTTGTACGGAGGGCAGGGATATCTATCTTTGTAGTGGGGAGGTGGATTCGACAATTGCATCCGAGCAAAGTCTTTGACTTTTTCGCGGACGATGGAGATGCCGCGCTCATCAGAGGCATTGAGTTCAAGGACGCGGGATTTGAACATTTCAGGGCCGTAAAGTTCTTTGGCTAGGGCGAGGATGGTGGATGTTTTGCCGGTTCCGGGGGGGCCATAGAAGAGCATGTGAGGGAGCTTGAGAGGCCTATGTCAGCGTTTGGTTGGTCGGTTTAAGAGGTAGGTCAGTCGCAGACGTTTGAAGCTTGTAGTGTCCGTTGTAGCACCGTGATTGTATGGTCTTGGGCCGTGACATCGTTCAAGCTCTTTGGACGGCTGCGGAGTCTTAGTAATTCGTACATTGGCTTCTTTGCAGTCCGACTGTACATACTACTTCTCAACCCATGGCTGTAGGTTCTGGTTTTCCTTTTGGGCTGTGGTTTTCGAGGAAGAGGCGCCGATTGAAGCGACAGCAGCAGCTCGAGCTTTGTTGTCGAAGAAGCTTGCCATATTCTCGGACAAGCGATGCAGACGACTTAGGTTTACAGCGTCGAAAGCCGTGCGCTTCCAAACGAAAACCATCTGCCTCTACGCGAACGCGCCTCACGCGTCTGGACGCTATCATAAATCACAAAAGTGATGAGAGATGCCTTTCAGCTCGTGTTACCTTGACCGAAGCCTGCTTCTCGAACTGTTTACTGTCTCGGTGGCAATAAGCCCTTCTTTATCTACCTCACCCAGCAATTGGCTTCACACACCATTCTTCGACAATGGTCTGGATTACGCAGGACGTGGTCTCACTACTCGAAAATGGGAAAACGTTGGCTTTCCTAGCAATTTGGCTACGCGCAGCATGACTAGTTCTCGAGCACACTCGGAGGTGCAGAAACGTGCAAGAGCATTGTCAATACAGAGTGCCAATCCATCCCATCAAAGCACGAAGTGAGATTTTAAAAAACATTGTTGTTGGCTGGATCGACTGTAAAAGTTGGTATTGAAAATCCCAATCCAAGATACTCAGATGTAACGGGCATGATGATATCTTTATTACAAGTCCCGTATATCTTCTTCCACCTCGTTTTCTTATTCTACGACATATAGAAACATCCTCGATTTTGGTGTCATGCCTGAAACATACCTATATGTTAGATTGCTTTCAAGATAAGAGAGCATCTATATCATTGATGAGTTAACTCGCTAATCGGAAGTGCATTCCTGGTCTCAACAAGAGCGCAGCAGTGTCAAATAGTCCAAGACTCTGAGGCCATTTGCCTTGTGTATTGAAATCCCTCAGAGCATTATGACAGTACTGACAAGCCTCTTTCGTGTCTGCACGATAGGATATAGTAAGTTTTGTCTTATCGTGAAGTTTCTTTGAAACCATACAGTAGCCACGGCTAATTCCAGCTGGTCACTATGAGTACAGAATAAATTGTACATTGTTTGCTGGTTGCGATCTCCGTTTGATGTCTCCAGATTACACTTTGTAAGTTCTTTAGTACGATGAGTTCTTCCTACAACGGTACTCTGCTGCATGCGGAATTGACATACTCCGGACACGGTTCGGACGTTGTTTCTTTGTGAAGTTACATACGTTTTTGGTCATTCAATTGCCGTAGAAATGGAAGGAATATCCAATACATGCACCTTTGCTACTTGTTCGTCCTCATACCTCGAGTACTTTCCCGGCGCACAGTCGAAGCTATCAGGGGTCCGTCTGAGAGAAAAGCTTTGCTTGTAAGAGCTAACACCGGACATTTCTTGTTGCAAGTTCAAGCAAAACGAGACGATGTCGACAAGTAACAATGACTCTGATTCGTGGAGCCCAGTGGCACCGCCGTCTACGGTTTCTCCAATCGTGTCTCCCAACAGCACTTCGCTGCCAAGTGGAAGTACGATCATCAATGGCAGCCCTCAATCTAATGGGATCTTGTCACCAAACGGAACAAACCACAGTAGGGGCACATCGAGTAACATAACCCCCACCAGACGCGTTGCCAACGGACGAATGCGCGGTGGGGGCGGGCGCAACGGTCACTTGCAAAACAGAGGTGCGGTCAATGGAACCACGCCTAACGAAGCCACGTCCAACGGCACCAGAAGACTCGATGGCGCCGGAGGACCCAATGGACATCTGCCTAATGGACATTTATCTAGTGGAAGTACACCCAACCAAGGCACATCTAATAGAAGTATACCGAACGGGACCAATGGAAATCTATCCAACGGACGTACACTCAGCGGAGATACGCCTAATGGAGGTCCACCAAATGGACACCCAGTCAATGGAGGCGCCCGGCAAACTGCTGAAGACGGAAATTCTGGAAGTGGGGCTTCCGGGAGCAGCACTTCTAGAAGCAGTACTTCTAGGAGCGGAATCCCTAGGAACGGAACTCCTGAGAGCATGACATCTGTGAGCAGCAATTCCGTGAGCGAAACTTCTGAGAGCTCCACCACTGTGAGCGGAGCTTCTGGGAGCAGCTCCCCGGCGAGCTTGAAACCCTGGGACCAACGGATTTGGTGGCCCAAACCCTCCCCTAGCGACAGCGGAGGATCCTCAACAACGAGCATGTCCTCTGAAGAGTCCGAGTCAGTTGTCTCGTATCACTCCATCAACGGGCCATGCCCATATGATCATATAACGAATCGAAACCCAGCGCAGTGTATTTGTAACTGTATGATGTGTCCTGGTGAGCAAAATCCTGAGTACTCTTTCCTATCCAAACTTCATCGTGAGGTTGAGATATATTTGACGAGTGTCCAATCTGCATGCACGCTTCACAGCTCATGAATCATACTATAGGAGCAATACTAACTCCGAAATCTTCTAGGCAATCCCGCTAGTTGGGACGACCGGTGGGCAAGAGGAGTGTACTATCAAGGACTTGTAACGGGCCGAGCATACTTCCATCCTCCTCTGGATAACGACCATGTAGAACCACCTCTGGGCGAACCACATCGCTGTACGGAAAAGATACCTTGGAATGTGCGAAAAAGGGACTGGAGGGATCAATGCCCGCATGATCGTCGCAGTCTGGATAATCCATATGGAAAGCAAATCTGGAGATGCCGTTCGGTAAATTGCCTAGCACCGGTTGAAGATACGAGTGTCGGCGTTAAGTATGGAGAGGACAACAACTCGCCAGGCGAAAGAAGGTGGGTTTGCGAAGACCACATTAAGGATTCAAAGAATTTCTGGGAAGTGGAAAATCTGTATAGAACTCATCTTGTTAGTCCATGCGAACTTTGCCGTAAAGAGCTTATGCGGCAGTATCCCGAGGGTAGAAACACGTGCACCTGTCGGAATCTGATCAATCGATGGCAGTGTCGAAGTTGTCTGGAAAGAGCCATTCACAGGCTTCAAACCCATTTCCGGAACCGAGTGGAACAAAGCTTCAGTGGCCGCGCTGACCGAACGATTACCCGTACGAAAGGGTACCACCGGAATTGGAGAAATGTAAGACGGATGTTGATTGAACGGCACGTGTGCCAGCACTGTGGGAAGCAGCGGAGCCCAGCCAACAACGATGTTTGGGACTGTCGGGCGTGCGGAGGAATGATAGTGAAACCTCTTCGACGATCAAGAAGAATCAATCCAGAGGGTTCGCAACTCTGGCAGCTTGACGCCAGAGGGAATCCTGTAGACGTCGAAGGGAATCTTGTGGAGGACCGTGACGACGCTTACCTATCTGCGATCGGCCTTGGATACCAAAGCGAAGAAGACCGTGATGGGCAAGGCATCGAATCACGACGGCCAAGCGAGACTTCGTTCAAGGATTCTGTAGTCTACTCTCCCCCACCCGATGAAGTCGTACACCCACATCCGCCGGCACCTCTTGCCCCACCACCTCCGCCACCCGTGGGAGTTCAAGCAGGGGGGAGGGGGAGGGGGAGAGGACGGGGAAGGAGGAGGGGCAGAGGACGGGGCAGGGGGGCCGCTAGAGGGGCGGCCAGAGGGAGAGGGAGAGCAACTGCGTGAGGAGGGGTTTGACAATAGTCATAATCCGGTGCAGAAAGGAGACATGGTATGAAAGTGGTGCCAGCGGTGCGTTGATCTAACATCTGGTACCTTTATCGACAAATCCAATCTCTCGTGTTTTCCAGATCGAGAGACGGTCATAAACGGATGAGATTCTTTGGGTCCACGTACAACACATTGTTGATATTTGTAGAGAGTACGGCGTAGGCAGCATTTAGCGCCATCAACTTAGGGTTATGACGGCCAAAAGCGTACTAGCTCCAGATATCATCTCTTGACATACGGCAGGCACAACATGAGTACTTACCCGCAGTACAAGACGGGGTTTCATGCACCCTTGCGCTCTACATCACGACATGTTTCCTGCTTGAAGACCTAGTCCAAATACAATGACCCACGTCAGAACATGAACAATGATCCCTCCTCCTCCACCTCGGATCCACCATTCAACCCAGGAGCTCCCGACGATGAAAATCTGCTGGAAGAGGAGGCGGCGCCTATCGATAGTGAAGACGAGCTGCAGCGCAGGAGACGTATCCAGCACAACCAGCGGAACATATTCCTAGACCACCTCATCCGCAACATCGACATCATGATCTACTGCCAGCTCTCAATCCTGTACTATATGGAGTACGCCCTCCCCGAATTAACTAATCAAACCCGCACCTGCAAAGACATCCAGCGCTAACACCCGCCCACAGTCCCTCCCTTCCCCGCTTCCTCCTTCGCGCCATCCCCCAATTCCTCTTCTTTACACCCAAGCCCTTCCCCCTCCCAGCACCACACCACTACTACATCCCCTTCCTTCTCCTCGTCAACCTCTTCTGTCTCCTCTGGCACGCCTTCACCTCCCCGCCTGCCGCCGGCGAAGCCACGCGCGGCTACCTGCACGGTGGGCTTTTGATCGATTTCGTTGGACAGGCATCGCCGGCTTCGAGAATCAGGTTGGTGGCTGTGGATACGGTGACGCTGGTGCTACAACTGCTTGTGCTAGCGGTGACGGTTGAGCGCAGGGGGCCAGTGACGAAGGGGGGGGATGAAGGGGTTGGGAGTAATTATGAGATTGTGGGGGCAAGGCAGCGGCAGACACAGGATGCGGAAGAGAGAGGTGTGCTCCACAGTTCTGAGCCGGCAAGCTCAAGCGAGGATATTGAGATGCAACCGCTACACCCCAGCCGCACAAGCGCCGACGTCGACGGTGAGCTAGACGAGCAGGAATCTGGAAACGGGCACCCTCTCGACCCCTTCAACAGCGGCCAGCACATAATCGTCGATTTACATATCCTCGATACCATCAGATCGCAGTGGACGGGCTCCGGCGCTCTAAGCACCAATATCTACAACAGAGCGGCAAGTCAGGGGAGTGGGACGAGAGCGGTGGTAGGGGTCGTGGAGGTTGCGGGGAGGAGGTTAGGGTTTCAGGTTGGGCTGAGGGGGGAGAGGGAAGACGGGGGCGAGGGGTAGTGCGGGGTTGTTGGGGCGAGATGGGGGCAAATAGGAGGGATGTTACCGTACGTACGCACATTGGTTAGGAGCGAGGCGTTGGGGACCTGTGTGCAACTACGGCTATGGGCTTTGGGCCTGGACGTAGGGCACAAGTAACAGGCGAATGGGATTCATCCCTTCGTCTATGCACTGACCGAGGCCTTTACACTGCTATCATTTCACTCCTCTACACCACCTCTTATCTTCCCAGCCTTACGTCCTGGCTATTCTCAACAACAACACCCGCCCCCCAACTCCCTCAGAATATACACACCCATCCATTCTCGCGTCATGACACACTTCTTCTTCTAACTACTTCAACCCTCTCGCAAGAACATTTCCATATAAGCCCCCCCCCATCCCCACCAAAAGAGCCTAGAATTTTCCAGCAAACCCTTCCATCCCAGTCCAGCACCATGGCCAAGGGATCGAGCTCAGAGCTCAGAGCTTCAAGCATTTCGGCAGTATGTGTCTCGGGTGAGTTAGAGGGGGGGGGTGGAGAGCGGTGGGCTTATCGTGTGGTGCGAGAAGCAGTGGGGATTTAGGAAATGGAACAGGGGGGAGGGTATCTGGAGAGGAAAGAGGTCTGGAAGATGATGGGAGGGGGAGGGGGGGGGTTGATTGAAAGTGGTAGAGGGATGGGGAGAGATACCTAGAGCGATGGAGCTGAATAGAAAGGGGGGACTGACAGCATCACATTAAAATTTGGCGAGGAATTCGGTATTTCTTCCAATGTGTCGAAATTTCTTCAATGCCTACATGCTTCATTCAGCTCATATAAAGCCGAGCAGCCTCTGCTCCCCTCGACGCCAGAGCGCCCATCTAATGCAGTCTATGCCGCCCTTGTTCCGGCAGCCACAATGCACCACGCCGTCCATCTCACCGCTTTAGTGCTTCGAAGAACTCGAAGCCTGACAAGGACCGCCCGACGCCACGTCACCTCAAGCTAGCTCCCTTGAACCTCTTAGCAAGCTGATTGCCGTCCACCAACGGATTCATGGCCGCTTCCATAGACGCGGGGAAAGGACGCTTGGGGGGACGCTCACCGCTTTCTTGCAAGATGGCTAGCAGGGTAGCCCAGCCGGGGGTGTGAAGGAGCTGGAAGCTCTCTGCGAGATCGTGCGTTGTTGCAACGCGACAGAGAAGGGTTTCTTCGTCCTGTGGGGCACAAGGATAATAAGGGTTATTTAGAATTCTTCCAGGGAGGGTTTGTGGGAAATTACGAACCTTGCTGAGGATTCCCATGCCGTGCAGGAAGCAGAGGAGGTGGAAGTCGGAGACTGAACGCACGCCTGTCTCGCCATCGATTTTGCTGGAGGTGACGCCGAGTTTCGACGCTACAGCCTTCAGCTCTTGGACGGTACCAATTGCTTCGCGGTTCTCGATGGAGAAGTCAGAAGAGTTGAACATGGGGTTAGATTCGGTAGGGAAGCCGTGGGTGAGGGTGACAAGCAGATATTCGACGGGGAAGCTTGGCTTGGCGTTTTCTTGGACGCTGGCGCCATATTCGTTGATTCGGCGGTAGAAAACTTCCGGGATATACCGCGTTCGGCTGGTCGAGCCATCATCTTCTTCTTCCCCACGGACAAGCATGACTGATGGATCTGCTGAGGGCTCGACTATTTCGGCTTTTACCATCTCGACTGCTGAATTCGACACCTGGAAAGCTGTGATTGCAATGCCGCCATCCTCATCTCCGCTTAGCACGCACGTCACAAAGTTCGATCCAAATCGCCCGGTATCACTCCATTTAGTAGGCTTGGGGTTCTGAGCTTGTAGTCGAGCGGCGAAGGCAATTTCGAGTGACGAAAGGTAGTAAGAATCGATATGTCGCTTGCAAACTACAGTCCCATCTCCAGCTCCGGCATCGATGAGGTCTGTGAAGATAACTCCCACTTTCTGTAGCCCGCATAATCTCGCTACCTCATCCACATCTTTCTCGTTCTCCCACTCATGTAGAATACATCCATCGACTTCACCCACTTGTGGAGGCTCATAGATCGCTTCAACGACAGCTTTGGTACCCAGCGGTACCTCCGTGTATTGCTCGTAATGACCGTAGAGAAAGCCCACCCGCTGCGAACCACCCGCTCTCCAAAAATCCAGTAAAGAATTGATGAGCGCGGGTGTTGAAAACTCAACGTGGTCAACCATACGGTACGGTTGGGCCTGCAACGTGATTGCACTTGGCTGACATTTTGTGCAGATACCCTCTGGCCATTGCGGGTGTCCAGACGGACAATCTCTCTTGACTCGGTAGTACGGCTCACTTAGAGGTGGCATATATGATGACTTCAGCTCAGGTTTGTTGGTGGCGGAATTGATCTTTCGTAGATGTGAGTGGAATGATAGGTGTTTGATTTTGCGGTCTGCAAGATACTCGGCCGAGTATGGTTCCAGTGGCATGCAGTAGTCACACATTCCCTTCGGGCCATGTCTGCACATTTTGGGGTCCTTGGGTCTCGAGATCTTGCCATCTAGCTTGTCTAGTCGGTTGTCAAGCGGCGACTGTTGGACTACCTCCCAAGGGTTCTTTATTGCAGCTGTTGAAGAGGTTTGGGGTGGCGGGGCGATAGGGAGATCTTCGGTAGGCAGAATAGGTTGGCCATTTAAGCGATTTGAAGAGTTATTAGGCTGTGATGACGTGGGTAGTGCTATAGATGAGTGACCATTTGTAGGTGGCTGCTCGGTGTATTTAAGGTACAGTTTGTCGCCATGCCTGTAGACCTCTAGTAAGCCCTAGGAGTCCCATACTATGTCATATCAATACATACCGAAGGCCAACTCTGTCGATTGCGACTCCTTGGAGCTGGCTCAACTTTCTGTCCTCCCCACCAAATGGCTTGTTTGATAGCGTGATGGAGCGCGAGTCGACGTTTTTTGGGACATTGTCTAGTATCTATGGCGATGGCAGAGGAGCTGTCAGTAGGTGCACGAAGTGAAAATGTATCTTGTCCACGATAGACGCCCACTTACCTTTGGTAGTAACGACGTAAACTGTTCAGTCGGGTTCACAGTCAACCTGAATTGTCCATCTTTGCTCTCAAATCGCAGGAGAATGGAGCTTGACGAAGGCATCTTATAGTGAGAGCGAAGACGTAACAGCCATTGAAGTACGGTGTCAATAGCTTAGACATACAGTGGTGAACTGATTTATAAAGCCATGTCAAATTGTCAATGCTCGTTATACTCCGTAGAACTCGGTGGACGGTAACGGAGCTAGCTGGAGCCACCAATCGGATTTTACCTCGGTTATAACCGTCGCTACTCACCACCCCTGACCCTACATCGGAATTACGTTAATGCGCGACTCCATAGAGAGATAATGTTGGCCTTAATTGTCGCTCTGTTCGCCATAGAGTTTATCACTCCAGCTATCATCTTCGACTTCGCTCGCGAAATCCTCGCTTTCCTTCAAGTACTCGTCATATTCCGTCAACAAGTCGCCGAATTTCTTCAAGAACAACAACTCCTCGAGTTACTACAACAACTACATCCTGTCCTATTCCTTCAACAGCTACAGGACCGCATCGTAGCCGGCCTGGACGAGCTATTAGACCCTTTTCTCGTCTTCGTCTGATAAAACACCAGAACAAGCGGCCACAAGCCGCTAGACCTCGCACAATGGTAGATTGGATAGGTCTTATAGCACCAGTCGCATACATTGGCATACTGGTCGGGTCCCTCGCAACCTTCGCCTCCCTCTATCGGAAACTAAAAGCAGGTAAGTCCCAGTCAGCTCATCAAATCCCCGAGACCACCAGCAGAAAGTAACAACTGCCCAGCCAAGTCGGCAACCCTAGAACCCTGGTTTCCCCCTCACCTCCAACGAAATATCTACCTTTCCCTCTTACATCTCGAGCCTGAACCCGGCAAAGAAAAACCCCCAAACGTCCCCGATAGCATCCTAAAAGCCGCCCTCCTCCAACGTGCGTGCGAAGACATACACCGGATCCTCTCAATCCGAAGCCAGAAGCCCGTGCTGAGTACATTATTACAGCGGGGCAGTGTAGGAGATGATTTATGGCAGCGATTCTTACGGGCGGAAAAGGAAATTGAAGCTGAGTTGAGGGACGTCGTTGAAGAGGTACTACTGCTTTCTCTTCCCTCTCTCCCCCTTCATAGCCATGCCCACGAGGACGCGACCTAACAAAGATACCCGCACAGGCCAACGCGCTCTCCCCGAACTGGGGCCAAACAATCTTCCAATCCGCCAACGAAATGGTCAACAACGATCACCTGCGCACCCGCATCACCGAGCTGCAAGCCCAAGGCCAAACCGACCGTGAATGGTGGGATATGAAAAAGGCTAGTATACAGTCTGAGTTTATGAAGGAGTTGGACGAGGCACCCAGCGGTACTGCGGCTGCAAGCTCGACTTCGAAGCCTATTTCGGCGGCAGGGACGAGGAGGGGAAGTACCGACGATGATGCCGTGTTTGTGGAAGGTGGGGGGCCGGCGGCGGGAGGGGGCAAGGGGACGGGGAGAAAGAAAAAGGGGAAGAAGTAGGGGCGCTGAGACGTGAGCAGATTGTGAATGGATTGTATGATACGTTTGGGCGAGGGAGAATACCCAGGTTCCTACGGAGTTGTTCTGGCGATGGCAGATAAAAGCGATGCGTGCCAATAGATCATGTTGGCTCAGCAATGGGTTGTGCCGCAAGCCGTTGCAAAACTTTTGACTGGCTAGGTGCTCACCCGTCAAGAAACGAGAAACATTGAACACTAAATACAGGTGGATGATGGAGCTGATTATTTTGTACTGGCTGAACGGAAGAAGGAAAGAACATTCGCGAAGAAAGGCAATCAAACGTGTCCCATTAAGCCGCCGACGAAGATCATGCTGAAAGGAGACGTAACCGTGCTGCCATATAATGCATCAATGCTGGTATGTGCGTTCACTCGCTGCCACCATAGAATCGTAAGTCAATTTTTCCCCCGAACAAGCTCTCCCAATCTCTTTTCCAAAATCTCTCTGCCCTCCAGAGTCCTCCAGACCTCATGCGGAGCGCCACCGACTACATCCCAAGCGAGCAAGTTCTCGGTAATCTTGGTCAGGTCTTGCTGCTTGTCGTTCCACTCCCTGTCGTTCCTTGTTGAGATACCCGAGCTCACTACCACAAGCGGGGTCTTGGGCTCCTGGATATTTCTTGCCTGCACGACCTCGTTTTTGGTGAGCGAATTCGCCACAAGGTTCTCCTGCAGCTTAGCCTTGATGTACTTCCCACTCTGGTACGCTGATTTGCCGTAGATACGATCTTCCCTTGTGCGGCCTTTGAAAAGCGCGCCAGGCAGACGGTCCCAGCCTAGAGGAGAAATAACACCACGTACCCACAGCATGAATCCTCGGCCGGGACGACTGATACGGTGAAGGAGGTCCTCGTGTAGGCCATCAATAAGCAAGATCCCTTGAACCTGGCGGATATGCCTGCTGGAAAAGATGCGGCTGTAGATACTGCCAATCCCAGCAGAAGCGAGTACCCAAGGGGCTTTTTCGCCAGCCTTGACTAAAGCCTCCGTAAGATCGTCAGCAGTCATACCCGCGGAGTGTGGCGACGGTGCATTGTCTGACCACCCTAGTCCGGGGCGGTCGTAGTAACAATAGCGATCAATAGTTCCATTTTGGTAGGCATTGTAGATAAAATCGTCAAAGGTGTCTTCGAACGGATTTTCGCCGGCTTCGCAGATAACAGTTGGGTTCCGCTTGCCGTCAGCGTTGTACGTGACCTCACCAACACACGCCAGGTGAAGTTGCCACTTGTCTCCGTCTACGAAGTACCGTTCACCCGATGGGGCTAACGAAGCATCTCGAGAGCGCAGGACAAGTGTCGCGGTTAGTAGGATAACAATGACAATTTGGACGACCATGATTATAAAAGATGCCATCACAGCGAGCCACTCTTTCAAAGTGCGACGACTCTCCTGTCTTCCTGTAAGACGCTCTTCCTCTTCTTTCTTTCCCCATGCCACCACACGATCTGTGAGCACATTGAAAAGCGCGATCACTGTCGCCCAGATGACGGATGCTATGCCAACCCATCCTTCTTCGGCACGCAGACGGGCCACAGCGAGGACTATGATCATATCCACCAGCAGCAGTCCGGCAACAACAAGACTTGATATCTCCATTGCCTTGGACGGGGTGGTGAAGAAGATGAGGGCGACGAGGAGGTTCCCGACAGTAAGGGTAGTGTAGGAGAAGTCGAAGAAACCCGAGCCACGGGAGTTCATCCTTGGCGGACTGACAAAGGTGGAAACGAGCAGCACTATCCACCATAGGAAACTGATCACGAGGAAGAGGAGGGTGAAGTAGCGTAGAGCCCTGACACTCCATAGATTGTATGGAGATACCTGAAAACACCACATTAGCTCTGTGGGCTCCGGTGAGGAGCTGTGGCACTCACGGCTGGATCGTCTGGATCGAGAAAGCCTTCGTTGCGCGGTGGTAGCAGGCGAGTTCGCTCATCCGGTTCTCGTCCTCCCGAATGGCGAGGAGGGTGCCTGCTATCTTCTCCATTGGTGGGTGTTTCTTCACCGTCCTCGGCATGGTCCTCGCCATCATCCTTCGAACCCCACAAGGAAACCATGATGGATTGAACAGGAGTTTATCACAACTCACGCAACAGAGAAGAAGGAAAGGAAGGAGGAGGTTGGAAGGGAAATGTTGCCTGGAGGCAAGGATATGTATGGATGGTTAGCTTGGCGAGCTTCGGCTGTACTTAAGGTGGTGAAGATGACGTCGATAGGATGGGGTTTCTTTGGGGCTTGGAAAGTTATGATGACACCACGACGATAAGGAACTACTGTACAGAAGAAACAAAGTATTCCGTATTCACAGCGTAACCAAGAATGATATCAGACTGACAGTTAGAGGGTAAGGGAAGGTACCTTGTGTATGGATTGATTTGACTATGGAGAAGAAGAGGAGAGGAGAGATACAGACATGGGTGTGTTTTGACCCCGCCAAAGGCCAGCCCGCATTGGAGCCGAAGATCGGCGGCAACAAAAGCAAGATCACGAATTCACGATGCATGTCATTCACCATTCACCATTCACCATTCACACTATTGTCTGAATCATCCCGATTGGATTCGTTTACCAACGTACCTTACTTTGCCAAACCCCGAGTCGTCTTGCTACTTACAGGTACGTCGTCGCCCTGTCTCTACCTCGGGGCACTTCCTCTCTACAGTCCCAGGTTGATCGATTCATCTTCCCGGATTGAAAAGCCAAGTGGGAATATGTGGTACCCAAGGTAAGGACTACGGAGTAGACTTGCAGAGGGTCAGCAGACAAAGTGAATTTATCATTTGTCATTTATCATACCGATTGGGCCTCCATTTGGTGCCTGTGTAATATACCTTATATATTGTTGTCTGCCCTCAACAATTTTCTTATGGATCGAAACACCTCATTAATAAATACCTGACCGTCTCAACTTTGCTGTTCCGTCGCTACTCAGCTCAGCGCGAGTCCTCATTTACCTATCGAGAATCGAGCAAGCCAAAGCCACTTGTGTTGATACGCTTCTGCTCTCATCCCCGCCTCGGGAAGACTCTCTTCTCCACAGCGTCCTCCTTCATCATATCAGCCGCCTTCTCCGCTACTGCATACACAAGGCTCTGGACTGTTGGCACCTCTTGTCAGCATGGGAGGACAGGTACTTGACTGGACAGAGATAGTATAGGATGAGCTTACTGTTTGCCCTGACCTGCATGGGAAAGATACTCGCATCCACAACCCGTACGTTGCTTGTTCCATGCACCTTCAACCGCTCATCGACCACGCCACCTTTGTCGCGGGCATTCATAGTGCAGCTACCACACGGATGGTACTCCGAAGACATTGTGCTTTTCACCTGTGCTCTGACATTGCCTTCGTTGAGCTCCACAAAACCTGGCTGGTAAACGGTCCCCTTTCCCTTCAACAGCGAGGCAAAAGGTTCGGTCCTAGCAACAGTCTGCAGTTGTAGCATTATATCTGCAAAGATCTCCAGATCAACATCTGCTCCTAGATAATTAAGATCTATGACAGGATAGATTGCTGGATCCGGGCTCTTAATATGCACCGAACCTCGTGAGAAGGGATGCTCGAGGACAGCCGCGAGGCCCAAGTACGATCCAGGTAACGTGTTGCTCAGATATTTCGCCGCATCGTCTGAGTCGGTGGGAGTCAATCCATTCGCAATGAGGACATGTTGCGCACTGGACTCGTGCGCGCTAAGAACTTTTCTGCGAGTGAGCTCGTATTGATGAGCAAGTCCTGGGTTGGCTGCTGCTTGGGCTGCTGTTAGGATCTTGTCAATGCCTTTTGGCACTTTGGTTTTTTGATCCGCTGGCAGCACTTGCGCGTAGCTGAGGAGTGCGCTGGAGCAAATCCCGTCCGATAGTGGCCCTGTGTGGTTTGCAATGTACTCCGCCAACGCGTCGTCGAAGAGGGTCTTATTCTTGAAAGCATCGTAAGTAAAGACTCCATCTTGAGCTTCGAATGATAGCGGAACGATCATATGGTCCTGAAGGTTTTCGCCAACATTCTCGTTTTCATAAAGGACGTCGATGTCGTATTTCTTCAAGATTTTTGACGAACCAATGCCGGAGAGCTCCAGGATCTGTGGGCTTCCATAACTTCCACTTGAGATGATTACTTCCTTTGTAGCCCTAACCGTATAGTCTTTGCTCTTGGCGCTAAACTTGAGACCGGTTGCCGTGAGCTGTCCCTTTTGGTTTTTCTTTCCGAATTCAACTTCCTGGACTAAAGCTTCGGTTATGACATGTAGGTTCGGACGAGACTCTACTGGTTTGTAGTAGGCGACGCCTGCATGACTCCGGGTCCGTGTTTTCTGATCAACAGTAACTGGATTAGTGAAACCACCGAAAGCCAGCCCGCCCTTAGGATCCCCATCCACGCCAAGACCTAAGTTCTGGTATGTGCGCCACCAAGCCTCTTGGAACGGTTGGTAGGTTTCGGGAAAGGCATCAACAACAGGACCGTGTTCTCCGTGTACGGAAGGATCGTTGAAGCTTATCCCTAGGTCTTTGGATGTTTGCGGCGAAGGCGCCTCGTATGTTTCGGATTTCATGAAGTAGGGTAATAGCGAGTCCCAACTCCAGCCTTGACTGCCCAACTCACCCCAATCGTTGATATCAGCTTGGGATGCATGGGTCCAGAACATTAGATTGATGGCAGAGCTACCACCAAGCTGTTTGCCGCGTGGTTGCGCCACCACTCGATTGTCAATATTGACCTATGTGTAAGTTGTCAATCTTTGGAACATGAACACCTTACTGGTGCCGAAAAGTATACCTGAGGGATAGTCTTGAAGTCCTGATTCGAACCAAGTTCAATCAGTCTACTTAGCTATCAAATAGGAACGGCACGACATGAGCATACCCAGTCATATGTATCGTTGCCGAGCATGGAAGCAACCAAACCTGGAGTAAGAACGTTGAAGTCATCAATGAGATTTTCCCCCTGCCGAGTTAGCTTAAATCGTAGAGGATTGGACGGGCGAAAGCTACAGCTTCCACAACAGCAACAGTGACTTTCGGATTCTCGCTCAGGCGATTGGCAAGTGTCAGACCTGCGGTACCGCCACCAGCTATAACGTCTACTGGTCGTCAGACAAAGGCAATCGAGAAAGTGGGAGAAGTGGCTTACAGTCATAGCTCATGGAACAGAACACTTCGGGAGAGACGAGAGATGTCATACTTCCTAGATCTGGATAGGAGGATAGGAATATTCTAGTACTCTAGGAATGCGAGAAGATACTGAAGAGTGGATTCGACGTTGGACGCGGATTAAGGCTTGGTTATATACGAGAGTATTTGGCGCTTCAGCAGCTATGTTCCAGTCAAGCACACATGCGTGCTGGGCTGCCGCGAATTGAAGTACAGTGCATGGATTGACAGTGAAGCTGGTTCGGTAGGAAAAGCAGAACTTAAGGTGCAGTAACGCAAAAGGGAGAACATTTCTTCCCGTTGCAGACGGTGGTCCATGGACTGACTACTTGGCTGACAGCATCATGGGGACACCGAATGTGTGTAGCTAATGCAACACACTGAACACCATGCTGGGGATTAGCAGATACATGTCCACTTGGTCGTGTCATGCAGGGCCGGACCATCTGCATCGTGAGAAAGTGAGAGCTGAGTAAGATGATACTACTGGACAGCCACGGGGCCTACTTTAATGATTACTGAATGTCTGAATCTGAATCCGAATCCGTACCGATCTCTCACTACGATTGACTTTGATGTCAATGGATGTCCTAGAAATATCAAATAGAAGTAAAGATGCTTTGCGGCTGCTGTACCCTTAACACCTTGAGAGCCAGGAAGCTGAGGTCGTCGTCGCATCTGTTTTGATCAACGGATCCGGTTGATGTTATTTCGAAAATAGATTTGGCGCTGGCGGCGGCGGGCTTCATGTCTGATGAGTCAGATTTGCCTCAAAGACTTTGATTCGCTTGGCTAGAGGTAGCCTCCTAACCCGCATCTCATTCTATCAATTTTCAGTATCATAAGGTACATTACAGTAGAAGGCAGAGGGGTGTAGGTTCCTCGTAGTAGGGAAGAACATGAGTGATCTCCAGCGCTCCTTCGCCAAGGCAAAACTGGCTGGCCTCCCTTTCGAGCCACCACTCCCACCAAATGCGCTGCAGGAACTGTACGAAGAAGAGGAAGAAGAAGACGAAGACGAAGACGAGAATGACGCTCTAAAACCCTTACCTGAATCGATACCTGATGATGATTCTTCCTCGGCGTCCTCAGCATCCTCGGCTTCATCGAGTGGGACTATCAGACCATCGCCGAGTAAGCATCTCTTTGCTAGACCTAAGGGGTTCGTGGAGTTCATTCTGAATGCTCTTTCCTTCTCTGTTGTCATCTTGAAGAATGGATACACTGTCTTCACGTCATGAATCCAAGTCTTTGCTTTGAAAGCTAGTTGATGCCAACTCCATAACATTTCTGATTGATCCGCCATCCAGTTCCCCCACCGGAAGAAATGCGTTAGCCGAGCTCCCATGGAGAGATTGTTTCAATCAAGAACTCTACTTGAAAAACGCTCATGCTACAGAAACTATCATCCATCACGCCTATATAACGCCACCCACAGGCAAAGGCCCTCTGTTCGTAACACACCACGGAGCCGGCTCTTCTGGTCTCTCATTTGCTTTGTTCACGTCTGCCATCCGCAAAGCCCTCCCCAACGCTGGTGTCCTTTCTCTTGATGCTCGAGGACATGGCGAGACCGTTATTGAGAGATCTGGAGCGTCGTGTCCCGGTGTTTTGAATTTGAGCTTGGGAACCCTGAGTCGGGACCTGTTTGACGTAATCCGCTTGATGCAGGAAAAGCTAGGCTGGGCTGAACTGCCTGGCTTGGTGCTTGTTGGCCACAGCCTCGGCGGCGCGGTAGTGACCGATCTGGCTATGAGTGGGAAACTGGGAGACGCCGTCCTAGGGTATGCCGTCCTCGATGTCGTCGAAGGTATCTACTTCCGGCTCCTCTGTCTACTCCCTTGATCTTGAAAATGCCTACGGCTAATTGCTAAACCCAGGCTCCGCCATCGACGCCCTCCAAAGCATGCAATCCTACCTCTCCACCCGGCCCAAATCCTTCCCCTCCATCTCATCCGCCATAGAATGGCAGTAAGCTCACCCAACCACCCCATGCTTCAGCGTCCCTCCTCGCCCACCACTAACTCTTCCCCAAGCACCCGTTCCCGCACAATCCGCAACACCACCTCCGCCCGCATCTCCGTTCCCTCCCTCCTCCGCCAAGACCTAGACCCGCAAGCTCCGTCCGATGCCGCGAAATCCTGGACCTGGCGTACCGACCTCGCATCCACGCAACCCTTCTGGGAAGGCTGGTTCGCCGGACTCAGCAAGAAATTCCTCGAAGCCAAAGGCGGGAAACTACTGCTACTCGCCGGCACAGATCGATTAGACAAGGAGTTGATGATTGGGCAGATGCAAGGTCTGTCCCCTGCTGTCTACCTCATCACTTAGTCCATCCTCTGCAAAGAGACCCCAAACTAACAGAAACCCACCGGTAGGCAAATACCAACTCCAAGTCTTCCCCGACGCCGGCCATTTCATCCACGAAGACCAGCCCGAGAAGACAGCCATGGTGGTGGCCGACTTCTACCGGCGAAACGATCGGAGTGCGTTGGTGTTGCCGCCGAAAGTCGGGGCGGTGCCGAAGCCTAAAACGCAGAGTTGAGGTGGTGAGTGTGGTCGGTCTCATGCCCATGAGAGCATGGGGGATGGGTTTGGGGAGTGGTCCATGGGGGCGGGGGGCCTGATAGATAGATAGGGGATAGGTAAGTGAATAGTCGAAGCTTGAAAGGAGACTGGTGCGCGGTTACGGTTGATTCACGAGTATGGACGTTGATACGCATTCCACGCCTATGTGGTCAGGGGGGAAGGGGTTGAGCAGGGGAAAATCCGCCTTGACTAGACTCAGGCGATAATCCTTGGTTGTCGGACCTCTTCCAGTTATGGCCCAAAGACGAACAAGCCCGTCTAGTGCATAGATTGATAGGTCCCAAAACACCATGTGAATGACACCCCCAAGACCATGGCTATTCCTTCACCAACGCTCTCGCTATGCAATACCCCACTCATCTGAAAATCATTCCTACATACCCGCCGCTGTTCCTGAAGACTTGGAACACCTCCTCCGAACACGAGCTCAGACACAAAACATCCACACCTCGTACAGCGCCCACAGCACCAACAACCACATCAGCCCATTCACTCCTTTGCAACATCCCCCTTCTCCTTGTCCGCTTTGATCTTCTCCAACATCATCGCCTCCACCTTCTTCGCCCCCATCTTCTCGGCCTTCTTGTCCTCTACCTCGTCCGTCACCTCCCCGGCCACCCTATCGTCTAAAGCCAACTTCGTCTCCCCCAGCGCATGTATTTGCTCCTCAATCGTGCCCCTCGTGACGAGCCTGACAACCTCCACAGGCCGTGTCTGGCCCACCCGATGCGCGCGATTCTCCGCCTGGATGTCGTCTTGCGGGTTAAAGCTACTATCGAAAATGACGACCTTATTCGCGCACGCCAGATTGATGCCCGCACCACCGGCTTTGGTAGAGAGCAGGAAAACGGTGATTTCGGGGTCTTCGTAGAACTGGTCAATCATGTCTTGACGCTCGTCGATTCTGGTCTGGCCGTCGAGGCGGAAGAAGCGGATACCAAGGGTTTCGAGTACGTATTCGAGGATGTTCATCACCATTGTGAATTGGGAAAAGACGAGGACGCGGTCGCCTTTCTCTTTGAACGTCGTGAGTAGGGAGCACAGTTTGCTGACTTTGCCAGAGTCCATCCATTCGTCATTGTGGAGGACGAATTGGGTCATGGTATTGGGATATCTTTCGCAGAAGGCGTGCAATTCAAAGTCGGTCATGACGGTCATATCTTCATAGACGAGATTAACATCACGGTCGTGGAATTCCTCCTCTTTGAGGCAGGCTTTGGACATTTTTGCGAGTACAGTTTCATTGTATAAGCGACGAAAGAGAAGAGGGTGAATAGAGGCCTTGCGAAGAGCCATCATGATATTGCTCGTATCCTTGATACCTGCCTTTTTAGCCGCTCTGTCTTCGATAACTTGCATAGCCTTCTTCGTCTCGCTCAGATAGATTCCAGACTGCGACTGGAATAGCTCGCAATACTCGACGCGGCGTGTCTTGACGGGTAGGTGCTTCAAGACCTGATGTTTTTTCCTACGCAGGACAAACGGCGTCATCATAGACCTTGCCCTGTTGATCCGTTGTTCTGACAGCAAGGCGGCGTGGCTATCATTTGTAGTCTTGGCTTTATGGCTAAAGATGTAATCAAGCTCTTCACTGTGCTCCTTGAACACCGTGGGAAGGATGAAACCAAGTAAAGAAGCAAGCTCACTTAAGTTGTTCTGTAGTGGTGTACCCGTCAATAGTAAGCGAAATTGAGCTGGAATACGCATCAACTGATCGTAGCCTGCGGATTTACTATTCTTCAAAATGTGACCCTCATCATAGACGCAAACAACAGGCTTAAGATGCCGGAGAAACTTGTTGTCGTCCTTCTGCTTGGCCATGTTGTACGTAGTTATAATGACATTCAGGTCTCCTATATTTTCCTGAATCTGCTCTCGTACACCAAATCTTTCCTTTTGGCCGGCGTAGTATGGTGTCACAGAGAGCTTGGGACAAAAGACGGAAAACTCTCGCAGCCAATTCTCCAAAGTAGACCCGGGAACGACGACTAGGTGTGGTCCTTTCACTCCTTTCTCTAGAAGGTGTGCAAGAAAAGCAATAACTTGGCACGTTTTCCCAAGACCCATGTCGTCAGCAAGGATGCAGCTCAGCTTCTTGTCAAAAAGCAGAGACAGCCAATTGACGCCGACGACTTGATAGTCCTTGAGAACAACTCCTTCGGCCATGATCGAAGGTTGAGCTAAAATTGTCTGTTTGCGCTGTCTACCACTATCATTTGAAGCCTTCTTGACGGCCCCCTCTTCATCCTCATCGGCAGACACCGTTGTACTGGTGGGTGTGCCTATTCCTGAATCTCTCGTTGATGTTTCTGACTCGGGTTTGTTGCTAAATAGCTCGAAGTTAACCAGATCCAGCTCACCGTCTCTCGCAGTCCCAAAGACATCTACACCCCATTTTTTCATCTCCTCCGCTACCGGCCTTCCTAATCCCTCGCAGCGTTCCACTAGCTCATCAACCGCTTCGTAGCCAGTCCACATCTCAAGACACTTGTCAACGATCTTGTCACCAAATGGCTTCTTAGTCGTTTTTTTCTTTTTGGTCCCTGTGGGTACATCACTTGAGATTTGTCTTACTTCGTCCAAAGTCCGGAAGGGCTTTTGCGAAAGTAACACCGCCGCAATCTCTTCTGTGATTGCAGCTATATCTGCAAGATCAGGGACGGAGCATGTATTGAAGAAATTAAGGACCTTGCCATCAAGCTCAGTCTCATCATCCGGCTCGAGGACCACCGCTGAGTCGGAATCAGAGTCTGGTGTGACATGCCGTGGCGAAGGTGAGAGTCCTTTTGGCGTAGCTGGAATGGGTGAGGGTTGCTTCTTTCGGCCCTGAATCAGACGCCTCCTTGGTTTCTTGGGGGCAATTTGAGGAGAAGAACCAGCGAGAGGAGAAGAAACCTGAGGCTGCGAGTTCTTTAGTAATGCCTGTGTGGCCCAGCGCTCCTGGATAGATTGGATAGGAGCTTTAATCTGCTGCTTCGAAGGAGCCTTTTTCTGTGCTATGGATTGACTCGTTTCATCATTGTCTGTAAGTGTCAGGTCAATTTCCTCGGCGTGTCCTTCCATGGAGATCACATAATCCGTTGCATCGTCAAAATTCATTTTCTTGGCAACCAATGCATCCCGGCACAGCAGCACAGTCGCTGTGGGAAGAACCTGCCGCATGCGCTGAACTTTAGACCGTAACTGGTAATCCATTATGTCATCAATAGAGATATCCGGAGGCGCTCGGGCTTTCGCAGGACCTGTCTGGCGGACCGGCTTTGCTGGTCGGTTTGACCCTCCATACGCGTTGGCCATGACATCCGATGATCTTTTCTCGATGGTCGAAATTCTTGATATGGTATGCTTTTCATCTCTATTCCGTGAATCATATACCGATCCTGAAAGCGAAGATCCTTGTACGTTGGGCCTGGTTTTCTCTAAGGGCTTGTAGAACGATCCTGAGGTTATCTCCTTAAACCGATCCATACCATTGGATGCAGGACGTGCCGCAAACTGATTGATTGTATCAGCTCTGGGAAGTTTTTGAGCACTTCTGACGAAAGTCGAAGGCTTGATGTCTGCCCGATGGTTTCTCTGAGACTCCTCATCAGATGATCCTCCCCGATAAACAGGTCCTTCATCGTCGCTGATATCTATGACTGGAGGTGGCTTTGCAACGCCCATCGGAAGCCGGAAGGCTGTACCAGCAGGAGCCATCACATTCGCTAGTTTCCCCCCTGGTCTGTAGGAGACTGCAGGTGTGGGGGTTTGAGGGATCGATGGTCTCGTTGGCGAAGATGCTGCAACTTGTACGATCGAATGCTTCTGACCAGCACTGTTCAGATCTGGCGTGACTTTGCTGATTATCTGTGTTGGTTGGGTTATATGCGTAGGTGGAGAGGACGGCGGCTCAGCCGGCATCACACGCTGAGGAGATGGCCTTGTAACCGGGATGGTTGCAACAGTCTCGTAGTCGTTGAAGAGATTGTCGCCACTGTCATCCTGGGAATCATATGCTTGACTTCCGCTCACATGCCCTGTTTCCGTTTTCCTCCTCTTCGCTGGCGTTTCTAACACAGAGTCCATACTTTCAATTACACAAGTACGACAAAGTAAAAAGCTGCAAGAAGAAGCGCTGATGTGAGGTGAGATGCTGTCCTAGATGACGTCTTGAATGTTAGACCGGATGAGCTTGGTACAGAAAAGCATGCTGTATGATTACTCGATTTCTCTAACGGCGATAGTGTGACAAGAAAACGGTAGCAAAGTGTCTAAGATCTCAATGCGGTTTCGAGTGGAATGGAAGAAAGTGAGCCACTGAATAAAGCCTTGTTGAGGGAAAACGCACTTTACGCGGGAAAACGCGCGACAAGCCTACGCGAGTACGGCAAGCAACACTCCGTCGTCGTTCCTTACACGCCCAAAAATGACTTCAAGAAGGATCATATCATCGAATGAAAATGAAAAGGATGTGCTTCGAAAGGACGATAGTCATGGAATCACTCCCAGTGCTTCGGCAAAGTCTAGTATCACCCCAGCAGTCCCAGCGTGAGTGCCTGTCCATTACCGTAGTAGACGCCCGGCTGAACAATGGCCTCTCTACCCAGAACTGTAATATACAAGCTGCTAGGCTTTACGGCAGCTATGATAGGAGGACCCATTGGCACATACTTTCTGACACTCAATTCCATATTCAGAGGTCTGTCACAGTCTGATAATTGGTCAAAAAGCATCTACTGAGATTTCTAGGAAACTCAACCTATGCAGGAGCCACTGCTGCCTTCATGGCTAACCTGGTCCTGATAGCCTATGTTATTGTAGCTTTCAAGGATGATGAGAGCGACAGGATAGCAGCTGACGAGAAGGCTAAGAAGGGGCAATAATAATCTAGGTTTCTGCATTGTTCGACGAAGACCGTATAGTGTGGGGAGCAAGCTGGTGCCCATACATCTCATTCTCATGCGAACTAAAGCATCAAGAATGTACCCTCCTCCAAATGGGCATCATCAAAACCTCCTCGAAGACATTGTCGAGAGATGGATAGTACACTAGGATTGGGCATACTCCAATAAAGAAAATGGTGGTCTTCGAGTCAAACAACTGGGCCAGATGAAATATGCTTATCATTGTAATCACTTGTTAATAGGATTTCGAGTTAGAACAAATGCCTTTTTGTAACCAGCTCACGCAAGGTTCCTTTTGTTGCAAAGATTCATGCAGCATGGTAAAGGATCATCAATTCCACTAAGGTGATTAGCTATGAGCGGCTCCGGGCCATGCCGAGACGCCGTCTATGCCAGTCATAACTAAATGCATTGCGTATCCCATTAGGCATTACCATCTCTCATATGTACTGTTGCACCTCCCGCTGTCCCTCTCGCCGCCGTGCCACCATGACTCCCGACTACCCAATTTGGTTGTAGCATATCCAACAAATCCAGATAACCCCATTAATTCCGGCTAAACCTTCGCTTCAGCCAGCTCTTCCGCTTTTCGCTGTTGGCGTCTGATGGGGCCCTCGTTGTGCCCGCTCCATTTGGCAAATTACCTAGCTTGATAGGCACCCTGGGTGCACTCTCTTTAGGAAGCAGATGTGGTGGGGGAGCCGGAGGGCCTGATCCACTGCCATTGGGTTGGTAGCCAGGTCCTGTCATGTTCTGTTGATGTCCATAGCCAGGCTGCCCGTACGCAGGGTTGCCTTGACCGTGCTCCTCTAATATAGGTCCCTGAAATTTTGGGGCACCCCCGAAACCATTGAAACCATAAGCTTCGCCAATATCGGGTTTTGGCGCTCGAGGTACTCTATCAATTGAGCTGTTTTCGCTACTAGGATCTGTCGAGTTGCCCCATTGATCAGTAGCATGGCTTCCGTTTCCCGATGATGACGCTACTGTATCGTAGGATTGCTGATACCCATGGGAAGGATAGACGCCTTGGCCGGATTGGCTATTCTGGCCATGCAGCGCAGGGTCGGAGCTCACCCTTGGACCGAAGCGACGGCCTTGCCCCTGATTATGATGATTGGGGGGAGGAGGTGCATAATTATCAATATAGCTATCAGGCCTTACTGTGCTGTTGCGGTTACCATAATAACCTCCGCCATCGCCAGGTGAGCGTTGCTGAGAATTATTGTACCCTAGTGGATGATAATGAATGAGCACGGATCAGTAAGCGATCTCATCATGAGATAAGAGATACGGGAGATCGGCCGAGACTTAGAAGGTACGCGCGGCCCAATGAAATTATTTTCGAAATCCAACATCAAACAAATGTGCATGCAAGGCGACAGTGATGTGATACTGAAGGGATAGTAGAAGAAAGATATCCCTCTCATACCTTGGTGATAGCTACTGCGGCGGTTGTGCACACCTACGACATCTGTCGACGCTGCAGCAATACCGAGTCAGTCTAATTACACATAGGCCGTTTGTTGTCGAGACACGGTACCTGTTCTGGAGATTGGCCTACGATTGTATGATCCATCAATTGCTGCCTCGAAGGATCTGATGGTATCTAAGGGGCGTTCGAGTCGTGATCGGGTAGGGTTGGATCGGTCAGGATCAGCTGCTAAAGAATCAGCGACCGCTTAAGTTGGAAAGACATTGGAGGTTGTATTACTTATGATATTTCCGTTGCAATCACGGTGCTGCATAGAACGAATAGAGTCGATAGTGGACTGCTCAAGAGCTTGAAAGGCTGAGCATGGTCAGTAAAGTGATCAGGGTAAGTAAAACGGCGCAATGTGAGACCACGAACCTGGTTGCTTCTCGTTGAGCGCCTTGGATGGGTCTGCCTTGGAAGTGACACGGTGTGAAGCTTTTTCTTGCGGTGATTCAATGAGATCAACCTTTGGGACTGATCCACTGCTCTTCCTGTTGAAGCTCAACATCGAGCTCCTGCGCTGCCTGGTCATGTTGAGAATTATGTGTAGCTATGCTTCAAGCCTTAGAGTAAAGAGGGTTATGAATGAGGATTTGTGTAGTCGGTCAACGAATGGAGCACAGGCAGAGAACGACAGGCTTCCCTGAAAGATTGCCGGAATACGAAACAAGATGTCGATCTTGCCCTCTCTGAGCTGCGAATGTTGTGAAAGGGTTCAAGCGAGAGGAACTTCCGCTGATACAAAGATCAAGTGGACGAAGAGAGTAAACAGTTCGAAATATCGATGCAACGATAATCTGCAGTGCTAAACGAATGTTGTGTTGGCGGTCCTTTCTCCGGAGTGGTAATGGTGTTTATTTAGACAGATGACGGAACGGGATTCTATGGGGGGGCAGGGAAAAAAGAAGAGCCACTTTATCAACTACCACTACCGAGACTAGTGTGGAGCTCTACGTGTACTAGCGCCGCAGCACTCTAAGTTGCCCGGGGGTTTTACAGTCTGCATGAAGAGCTTCGTAAATGTTCTCTCCGTGAGGCTGGAGAATCTCAGGTATGGTCTTGTCATTAACCACAGCTTCATCAACGATCAGGCCAATCAGTGGAGGTATGCTTGGGAAGCACAATGCGAAGTCGACGGAGTTTGATAGCCGCTATGAGTATGTGCTGGGGAGCTCATATGAAACATCGAGTCCTCCGTTTCACAGTCGCATGCAGCAAGTAGCACACTATCGCTCTGGAACCGCTCCCTAACCCGCACAACGCCTTAAATCGATGATGGGTACAGCATAACCCTGACGGATGCCCCAAACGACTTAGGAGGAAGATTGCGTCTGAATTGAGCCCTCACTACGCCGGAGTTGCCTGTCATCACATCAGTAAAGCGGTTCCCGCCAAGATGGCTTCATAGTTGGTTCCACCTACCGTGCGGCCGCGTAACTTTACCCCATATCACCCTAATCTTTGTTCCTCTCACCTCCCTCTGTGCGCGGTAGACGAACGCAACTTTCTTGCCAAGGTAGAAGCTGTGAAAAACAAACACTTCAGTCAGAGTTGTATAAGTGTCGTATAGAGGTGACCTTACGTAGCGGCTTTTGGGTCGTCCACACCCTCGATCTTGATCAAACTGTTGGTTTGGTCAGTCCACCTCTCCATCGATTGCTGGTTCTTGTGCCAACGCACCTAGTGCCTGGATTCGTGTTGCGTTTTCCTCGTTGGTAACTGAGATGCCGGCCCCTTGTCCCAAATACTCCGTCAGTACTGCGTTCCAGAATTTGGAATGGTCTCCTGTATCCCAGCGCAGCTTGAGCTGGCAATTTGTGGGCCCGGTGCAAAGGAGTAGTAATTCCAAGACTCACTTGACATATACTAGATAGATTGGTCAGCGAGTTACTCCTTAAGAAAGGAAATGAAGTGCTCGATGTGCTTGATAATCTGGGGGGAGAGCTCCAGCTTTGCGCTCGATAAGTCTGCGAGAGGGCAGACCTGGAAGGTAAGATACTCACATCGGTGTCCTGCGTCGGAGGGCATGTTGATTACTCGGCCTCAGCGCTTCTGAAACTTTGTGGTAAAGAGAGAGCCCTTTTGCCGGCGTTGTTGATGGGTCGGCGTCAAATGCGTTGATTGTCCTTTGATTTCGTTCGGCTTTCACAACACCTTGTCATTTGTGGGCTCCGCGCTAGACCGAATTCGCTTATCAGGGCTCGGTTAGCACGAGCTGCTTATGGTTGTTTTCATCATGCCTCCTTCATTCTTCAAGGTAAAGGTCTATACCTTACTATACTTCTAATTTAATCCAAGATTCCATTGTGCTACAGCAGTTCCGCATCTTGAGACTCCTAACAGAACTATCGTGGAGATAAACGCATGGGATGACACCAGAGTCCATGATTTCATAATTCTGTACAACGTAAGGTAGCCGAGGGCCTTTGAGGGTGGACTTCATTAAAACGCCCCATACCTTACGGCATTCGCCAAAGACAAGTTGGACAACTACCTGATTGAGTGCACACGGATATCACCATGTGCCTAGTGGCGGATGTTGGCGGGTTTCTTACTTTACATCAGAGTACTTCCGTACCAGGCTACCAGCTGTATCTTCGGAGCTAAGGTATGCTCGGCCGTAGCGAGTGTGTATCATACCTTGTGTTCTCAAACGGCACGAACGGTACTCTACGAAAGTACATAGTAAAGCAAGATGGATTATCTACCTACCTACCCTGCTTGACCTGTAAACTGTCATTTATCTCATTGGACAAATCAGCCTAGCTTTAGCATAGATAGATATTCGCACTTCAACGGGCTTCCTGATCGATTACTAACAAAAGGTCGTCATCCTCCGCCAAAACAGAGCTTTCGAGTAAATCTTTCCCCCACCCAGAATTGTCACTGCATATCCCCGTCATAGCTTCAACTAGAACGGTTTCCACCAAAGTTCTACCATCGTCGCCATGGCTGAGACCGTAATCCACCCGGAAGAGCCTGACAACATTGGGTGAGTGCTTTTGTTTAACTCTTCACAGACGTCACCGGTGCTTCCGTACGGCTCAGAATTCTCATCTGCGTCTGAATACTTGTAAATAACGGCGGGAGTAAAGCATGCCTCTTGCGGTTACATCTCTCTTGCATAGAGCTTCTCCAGCCCTCCTGCAGTATTTGAAGCCTCTCCACTGACCTTCCAAATTGCGCGCAGCACAATTGAGCTTAAGGAAAATACTGTTATCGTCGTGTTGGGAGCGTCCGGTGATCTAGCGAAGAAGAAGACTGTATGCGAAGAATCGTATAGCATGAGGAACTTCCGGGGCTGACCAGACTTATTATAGTTCCCAGCTTTGTTTGGCTTGGTAGGTTTTCCTATTCCTCAGGTAAGAGGCAGAACCTTTATTAATGTCTTTACAGCACCGGAACCAGTTTCTCCCCAAAGACATCAAAATCGTTGGGTATGCGCGGACAAAGATGGACCACGAGGAGTACCTCAGGCGGGTTAAGTCGTACATCAAGGTGCCAACGAAGGAGATGGAGGAACAATTGGAAGACTTCTGCTGCCTGTGCTCATATATCTCGGGACAGTACGACGAAGACGACTCCTTCGCCAATCTGAATGAGCATCTGGACTGGCTGGAAAGGGGTCGGGAACAGCAGAACCGGGTGTTCTACATGGCCCTTCCCCCCAGTGTCTTTATCACGGTTTCGCAGCACTTAAAGAAGAACTGCTACCCCGAAAACGGCATTGCCCGCATTATCGTAGAAAAGCCCTTTGGCAAGGACCTCGGTAGCTCAAGAGAGCTGCAGAGGGCATTGGAACCGAATTGGAAAGAGGATGAAATATTCCGTATTGATCACTATCTTGGGAAAGAAATGGTAAAAAATATCCTCATTCTCAGATTCGGGAATGAGTTCTTTGGAGCTACGTGGAATCGCAACCACATTGACAACGTCCAAATAACCTTCAAAGAGCCTTTTGGAACAGAAGGCCGAGGGGGTTATTTCGACGAGTTCGGTATCATTCGAGACGTGATGCAGAACCATCTGCTGCAAGTACTCACTTTACTCGCAATGGAGAGGCCTATTTCCTTCTCTTCAGAAGATATCCGCGATGAGAAGGTTCGCGTCCTGCGTGGCATTCCAGCTATAGAGCCAAAGAATGTCATTATTGGCCAGTATGGCAAGTCCCTGGACGGCAATAAGCCGGCGTACAAGGAAGACGATACTGTTCCCAAAGATTCAAGATGTCCTACTTTCTGCGCTATGGTCGCTCATATAAAGAATGAGAGGTGGGACGGTGTTCCATTCATACTGAAGGCTGGCAAAGGTATGTTTATTCTACGCTTCACAGTTACAGCTCTTGTATCTCTAACTAATCTGACCCAGCCCTCAACGAGCAAAAGACGGAAATCCGCATCCAATTCAAGGACGTCACATCCGGCATTTTCAAGGACATTCCCCGCAACGAGCTCGTTATTCGTGTCCAGCCGAACGAATCAGTCTACATCAAGATGAATTCGAAGCTGCCCGGTCTGAGCATGCAGACCGTCGTCACCGAGCTCGACCTGACATACCGACGCCGCTTTTCTGACCTGAAGATTCCTGAGGCCTACGAATCCCTGATCCTTGATGCACTGAAAGGGGATCACTCGAATTTTGTGCGTGACGATGAACTGGATGCTAGCTGGAGGATCTTTACACCTCTGCTGCATTACCTGGACAACAACAAGGAAATCACTCCTATGGAGTACCCATACGGTATGCTGTCATCCCCGTACAATTTCCAAAAATCATTCGCTAACAACCAACCGCAGGCTCCCGAGGCCCCGCAGTCCTCGACGACTTCACATCCTCCTACGGCTACAAATTCAGCGACCCAGCAGGCTACCAGTGGGGCAATGTACAGCACAACGGCGAAAACGGCGGCAAGCAGCTTTGAGACCTAGTAAATTTTACTGCAAATGAAACTGTCAGCTTTTGGTAGATCTCTATCTCCCCGTTCTAGTTTAGGTTAGCTTAGACAGCGCTATCGAGCGGAATAATACGAGTACATTGCCCCCTTGACAAGTCGTGTTGGCTTGGGCGCGGTGTTGTCAAGTGCCGTTGTCTTCTGGATCCAGTAATTGAGGCTGCAGAAAGCATGGTATTTGTCAACCGTCTCCGAGGGGAGTGATACAGACAGCTTCCCCACTATCAATCAGTCATCTTGACTGCACGAATAGTCCATTCAACATAAAACCATCTCGTCATATTTCGTAAACTCACACCAACACCCTCGCTATGCATGAAAGCCTCCGTATCGCAAAATCAATGCTCAAGCAGTTTGTAACGGCCTCCTCACCCAAACCTCCCACCACTCCTCAACCCATGCCTCCCCTGCCCCATCATCTCTCCGACCCCATAACCTCCACCATGGCTCCCCATTCCATCCACGCCCATTGGCGTCATCCCACCCATACCCCCAACATGCCCCTTTGGCCCCTTGACCTCCAGTCCCGCATTCAAAACCCCTATCCTGAATATTCTCAGCAGCGCTGTACGTTCATACTCTTTCGCCATCACGATCGCATCTTCATGCATCTTGCTTCTTGCGTCTACCTGGTTAGCAATTAGGACGCGGTCTACAAGGTCGATGCGCGCGTCGAGGTCGCCCCGTTTGATCATCGATGTGAGCTCGACTTCGATGGTGGAGTCGTCGGTATTGAAGGCGGAAGCGAGGGCGGAGAGCGTGACGTGCGAGAAGGGGATGAAGTATTGGTAGATTGCTTTGCTGCGGATTTGGAAATAGAGTTCGTTGAGATGGCGTTGAAGGTGGATGTCGAGCAAATAATCCGATTTGTAGGATTCGAGGATGGCGAGGCAGGCGGAGTATTTAGAGGACACGAAGAAGGATATGGCGCGGCGGATGTGCGGTTCGAGCTCTAGGTAGTTGCGAAAAGAGGAGTTATCTAACACCCATCTCTGTAGTTCGTCGCGGGTCATGGAGGCAAGGGCGCAGAGACCGCCGTATACGGCGATGTCGTTAGGAGTAATAACCTCATTGTAGGCTTCTTCGTCGTTTGGATCATCGAATCTAGCTTGGACCATGCGTGGGTCGGTGTGAATGAAGGTTTGGGCGGCTTCGCGGAAGCTGCTGGAGTTGAGATACGCAAGGCCCATGGCGGCGGACAGTTTTGCGGAGTTTTTGTCGGCGTCCGGGTATTTCTGGCCTGAAGCGCGGAGGCGTTGGACGTTTGACTGGACGGCAAGCCAGTTTGCTTGGTCAATGTGAACGTTGGTGAGGCGAAGGGACATGATCATAATGTGGGAAGAGGTGGTGCAGTGGTCTCGCATGCGTTGGTAAGCTTTGGAGGAGTTGACGAGATCGCCTATTCGGTGATAGTGCTGGCCTAGGTCGTCGTAACCCATCTTTGTGGATGTGGAATCAGCAACAGACCTCTTCTAAAATTTCGAATTGAGCGCTTACTCGTATGCTTTCTTTAATCAAGTTATTCTTATAACCCTTCAGCTCTTGCTCCAGCCGATCCGTCTCCATTTTGACCTGTTTGGACATTCTGTCGACCCAGGCTGCATCTACGATAGCATCTGGATCTCCAGGAGCCACCTGTTGCAGGTACCCAACAGCAGCTTGGTACATTCCGACATCTCGGCCCCGCTTTGCTTCGGCAACAGCGGCCTTCAAAGCTTCCAAGTAAAGATACGACGAAGATGTGCCAATGACAATAAGTCGGTCAAGTCGAGTTCTACCTAGTTGGAGAAGTCAGGATCCTGCTGGAGCCCGATGCTGTTTCCAGAGTCACTACCTCTGTAATTGGCAATGTATGCATCGAGATCAAATTTGGGTGGTTCTGAAAAGAGGGTAAGTACATCGATGGTGACAATGGCCTATCCTATTTCATCCACACTCACCTTTTACAACGATGTGTCCGGCCTTGCGACGTTCCACCAAGTACTCGGGCTCTGAGTAGCTGGCCATGTTGGAGAGTGTGAAAGAATGGTCGGAAGTGTGTTACGGAAGTTTGTTTGCTTTGGATCACGAATGGGGAAAGCTGCCTAGGCGAGCTGATAGGGCTGCCTTAGCCGCGGGCGGATTTTGACAGGGCTACTAGCGTGCGTCAAACAAGTAAGGTAACCTTAATGGTCAAGGGGTAAAATGGTTTTGGTTTGGTGCATTTGTCTTCTTCGACTGATTATAACGGCATTGCTTATGCTGTTGTTACGTTCTCACTCTGCGAGAGCGTATAAAAGCTCATCCATTGGATGGCTATACTCAAGCTATCGCAGATCGTTGACCTCGAGATCGGACTGCATACAAGGTGACACTTCATCCACTGTCGTATTTCAGCACTCAAACTGACATTGCGAAGAGGGGGATCGTGCGTTCTTCCGACATAGAGGTCAGGATCCAGTCTTTACAAAGCCACTTCGCCCTAACGACAAGACAACGTCTCGATGGGGCGACATCAGTCATAATAGTCTCATTGGCAAGCAAGCTCGAGAACTCGTCACAACCAGCAAAGGACTCGAAGTTCGTGTGCATCTCCCTACTCTCGAAGAATACGTGACGGAGACCCCCCGTCTAGTAACACCAGTGAGCCCGTTCTCCTCATTTCAACTCCGGCACTGCTGATTCTGGTTACCAGTAGATATATCCTACGGATGCCAATTTGATAGTATCTTTGCTCGATATCCATGGATCTTTCCAAAACCCCTTGACCGAAAGTGGCCCACTGCTGGAGATTCTTGAGGCAGGCACCGGTCACGGAGCCCTGACTCTTTATTTAGCAAGAGCCATCCATGCCGCGAATCCCCTAGCCTCGAGCGACGATAGGCGGCATCAGCGAGGAGCAATCATTCATTCGTTGGATATCTCACCGACACACTCTGAGCATGCGAGGAAGATAGTCGAAGGTTTCCGCAGGGGGCTGTATATGAAGGACGTTGAGTTTCACGTCGGCGACATCTCTAAATGGATCGACCAACAGATCTCGATCCGTGAGCAAGAGCGCAGAGATTCAACAGACAAGACATTCATGTCGCACATCATACTCGACCTGCCGTCTTCCCATACTCATGTAGAAAAGGCTGCTGCCGCATTGCGCACAAATGGCAACCTTCTGGTCTTCAATCCTAGCGTCACACAAATCAATGCCTGTGTTCAGTTGATCAAACAGAGAATATTGCCATTACAACTAGATCGAATCCTTGAACTGGGTTCTGCCGTGACTGGCGGCCGGGAGTGGGACATTCGAGCTGTGAAGCCAAGAGCACTGCTCAAAGCAGAGAATGAGAAGAAAGCCAACGTAATGGTAACAGTGGCAGAGAGCATGGATGAAGAAGCACTGCTAAAGGACAATTCTGCTTCTATAACAAGAGACGAGGAACAGGCCCAAGCGATGGCAGAAGATGACGCAGGATGGGAGATGATTTGCAGGCCGAAACCCTGGACAAGAACAGTGGGCGGTGGTTTTCTAGCCGTTTGGAAGAAGATGAGGGATCGACGTGAACAAAGCAGCTGAAGATACCGAGGCAGATATATACATTAAAATGTTCCCTCGAATATTATGCTACACAAGCTTCACAATCTGCTTTTAGCCCCTACCGAATCCTCCAGCTCATCTATTCTATAGCTCGCTTCAGCTGTTAGATCTGCTATTGGTGCTTCTTTGGGAATAGCTCTCGATGCTGGACCTGCCCTGTCAAGAATCCACTTCGCAACATCGTTCGCAAACGTAATCTTGTCCTCTCTCGGTTCCGCGTGTACTATAGCGCTCGTCAGTCACCATCCACATTCCCTCCTTAACCCCCAATGCTCAACTAACGTTTATGATACCAACCATCATAACTCTTAAACTCCAAATCCTTCAAATTCAACCTCTTCACAAGCCGCGCACTCGCCGCATGGCTCGTCGTCCGATCCCCGCTACCATGCGCAACCCAAAGCCTACATCCCTCCCGATCCTCGAATTTCACTTTCCCTTTATCCAGCTCCTCCGCGCGCTGCAGCATTCCCGCCAGCCCTTCCAACGTCCCTGTGTCATGACAGAGCTCGTCCGCTACGTAATCTTTGACTACCTGCTCGTCTCGCGACACCCACTTGGGCTCTAGGCGATTGTTCATGTGCATGTTTGGCACAACCTTTGAAGCCAACTTGCCTGCAAACACGATGGCTGGGCTGGGCTGTGATGCTTCATGGAGTGCCACAAACGGGCTCTCGACGAGGTATCCCGTGATCTGCTTCCTCACCTCCGCCGGCCCGCGCGCAGCATAATGTAGCACCTCTGCCCCGCCCATGGAATGTCCCATGAGAAACAGAGGCGCTGGCGAGGGGAGGTGTGATTGAATGAAAGAGGTTATATCGGCCAGCACAGTGGAAGTGGGACCTGTAAGGCCGCGGTCGGCAGGGGTGTGGACGGAACGACCCCATCCTCGCTGGTCGAAGGAGTGAGTGAGGATGTTGTGGGACGCGAGGGTAGGGAAGAGGGTATAGTAGGCGTTACAGTGGTCACTGAAGCCGTGGATGAAGATTAGAATTGCGGTGGGGGGGAGGGCGGGCTGCGGGGCAAAGTTTGTCAGTCGGGGTGGGGGGTGGAGATTCCGGAAGATTGGGGACTGACGATCCACGACTTGGTGTAAAGTTCTGTTCCATCGGGAAGGGTATGTGTTCCTTCTCTAGTGGTTGCCATGATCGCTGTGGTGGGGTGGAGCGGAACGCAATGTGAGGGGCCTGGCGGGGTTTCGTCAGGGCTGATATCGTCAACCGCAGTTAGAGGCTTGGAAGGGCTATCAAGCTGAACCTCTCATAACTATACAGCGATTGCGTAATCGTAGCTACGCGACCAGCCCCGAACCCAAAACACAATGATGTTTCGATACGTTTATGGATGAGACAAGTCGCCGAGTTACTGTACAGTACACTGCGACTCATTTAGGTAAGGTAGTGTGGAGGTAGCGTACAGTATACCACCCCCCCTATGGTACCCGAAACTACTCGTCAAGCTTATAGTTAGGTATCGATAGGCTGCTGCTCCGGTGGGATTGAAAGAGCCCGAGGGCCCGTAACAATACGCGGAGATGAGATTTCGGAGCTTTTCTAAGACACGGAAAGGACATGATTGATCGACCAGCACACCTCCCTTTATCAGCAGGTCCAAGGCTCATCTGGTTCGAGTATTTTGTTGTTGTCTCGAAGCTAAGCCAAAGAGTCTCGATGCCAAACAGCAGGATTCAACTCGTTCCATTGACGCTTACGCCATCAAGGCTATATTCCGCATCACGTTTTTGGAGTAGTCAGCAACCATTGGCTAATCTAGACAGACCCTGATGGTGTGAGGCTATGGGAGCGCGCGATCGGTGGCAGGCTCAGAAAATGGACTATGAGACAGCATACGGGTTTTAGACCGAGGGCGATGTGGTCAGTTTGTTTCAAGAACACGGCTGAACTGATTGCAAAACAGTAGGCAGTGCTTACGAGTATGAACTCTGAAGTCGTGACGAGCCAATCATCCAATCAAAGTAGGAATCCAAGAGAGCATCGAGGCTCTTGTTTGGTATCTAGGGAACTTGATTTGGAATCGGGAAGAGATAAACGGGGTGCCTCATAATAGAGCATATTATAAAATGAAGGCAATCCCACGGGGATGCAAATAATTACTTCACTATAAGCAAACAACATTCTATACATTTTCGATTGGCAGGCCATCGCCATCTAGCATTGACTGCAAGCAAAATATATCAGAAAAACTATTCGAGGTTAAATTAGGAAACGGTCTTCTACCAAGCACATCCAACAGATAACGAGATACCATCGCACCTACCACACCTACCCATCATGCATTCATCTACCTCAGTCATCGCTCTTTTCCTTACCGCTGCATTCGCATCACCCCTCGGATGTCAAAAACGGCAATTGGGAAGCACGCCCTACATGAGCGGTGTTCAGAATGCTTCTTTCACATGGAACAGCAACTGCGGCCCCACGGTGGCATGCGGGCCATCCGCCGCCGGAGTCCAAGGAATCGGGGCTGCAGCCATCAACACGCAAGGATACATGGCTGGTAGCCCCATTGTGAACGGTGTGGGAGCTGCTTGCGGCCAGTGCTGGCACCTGCTGCCGCAGACTAACATCTATCCCAGCAACGGTAAACAGGTGGGGACTCCGATCGTCGTGAAGATCAACGATCAATGTCCCGACGCTGGGTACTGCCAGCAAAGCGACCAGGTGCCGCTGAATGATTACAATAGGGTACTACATTTCGATTTGTGCGCCGCGACGGGTGGAGCACAAGCTTTCTTCGGAGAAACACCCCCGGGCGTACTGCTCGGGCTTGCGCAATTCGATCCAACCTGTGCAGGATTGCAGGATGGCCAATTCGGAGCTTCGCAGGGAACTCTCGCTTGAACTATTCCTCGTTGTTGGAGGAAAGCATTATCTTGGAACGGCGTCTGGAGGTTCTTTCTTGTTTGCATTGAATGCATGGCGTAAATTCTTTCTCTGTTTGCTCCAACGCATTGTCTTGTGTGTATCTTACCTCAGTGCATATAAGCAGAAAACTCATTGCACCCATACTCGTATCATCGGTACAGCCATAACAGACTCGTATGATCTCCATGCTCCAAACTTTACGACTGGAACGATACGACATTGTAAATTCCGACCTATCCATCTGAAACTGTATAGTGTCATGAAGCTGTCCTGTACTTAGGACGGCATTCAAGCTATCAATGAAGGCCGATTACACCAGCTCCAATGAGTCGTACTGAAGTCTCTGTCAGCATTGACAACATGCTATGTTGGTAGCAGGGCTTCTTCGGACAGGGCCAAGGGCCTCATTACTCCTTTGGCGTAAGAAAGCTGACACTTTGCCAATGATATCAGCATTCACAATTGTTGTATGCCTGTGACTTTGGAGCCGCATTACTCATTGCCCTGAATTCGGTTGCCAGCAGCAAAACGAGATAAATACGCTATCGCCGATTCAGCCTAAATCAGGGCTGAACCAACACGCTTCGTTACGTCAACTTTTATGTCCCCCTCTGGTGCTCGGTCTCTCTCCAACATGTTGGGGTTGAATATTAATGATTTAATGTATCCTTCTACCATTCATATACATCATCAACGACCACTGTATGGCCAAGGACCTAAGATATTCATGGACCGAAATGGCAAACCCAGTCTTACGTCGCCAGGTGATTAGCATATACAAAGGTAAACATAATACTGCTTGGGATCTCTTTAATCTCTCCAATTTCTACCTTCAAGGGATCTTTCTTGATTCATATTTCTGGTATACTGATATAAGGCGAGTACAGAGCTTCTGAATCTTGGGCGAGAATATCCATTGGGTTACTCGTACTTCCAATCTCGGTTGCACAAAGCTTTCGCTTCCCAAGCACATCTCCAAGATGAGCAGATGATCAAGCAAGGTATAGAAAGAGCGGAATATGTGAAGAAAGGTGGGGCCCATGTATTTGTACTGGCATCTTTCCCATAACATCGAATGCTGACACTTTACTGCTTTGCAGAGGTAGAAGCGATGTACGTCCAAACCTTCAAAGCTAGCATACGATTAAGACGCCTGTTTGCTGATGTCGAAATACCTCCAGGTATTATCTAAAGAAGTACAGGGCTTTACGCCAGCGTTACGAAAATATTTGATGCTTCCTATTTCTTCCGAGCCCACCAAGCGCCAATTTCAAGACACTCGCCATTTAATGTACCTTCGTTTTCGAGTAAATCGGTATTGAGGCCAGCCCACCACCGATCCCATTCATCCTGCTTCATTCCACTTTCTACCATCAATATCGGCTCCAAGCTTTCAATGAGTCCAATCACCGTCGTCAAAGCAGTACGTCGGAGAGCAGCCTGATCCTTAGTCAGGCGCTTGTGGCTTACACGCGATTCCCTAATCTCGGAGGCATATTGTCTGTCAGGCCTTTTCGAGTCATTTTCCTCCTTTTTCTCTACGAATTCTTCTCCAATACCTTCACGCTCCCAACGCACCTCTCCAAATGGTACGGCAACTCTTTGGCTGCCAATCTCTCCGTAAAGGCTCGACTCTTTGGACACAACGCTCATAATTGCGCATGGTGTAGTGGTGATCTTCAACTTGTCAAAAGCTTTCTTTGCCCACGAGTTGAAATCATGCAGGTAGGAATTCTGTGCATGTGCAAATCCGGTTTCGGAGGTAATTATGTACGTCGCAGTTTCTTTGGCTTGATCAACATCCTCTTCAGCCGCTTCAGGAATTTTTGATGCATACGGAAGAATGCAACGGATGAGGATATCTGATTCCCAGACCTCAATCACCCCACCCGGTTTGAGGTACCGCATCAACTCCGTCAGTGGGTTAGTTCGACAGAACGATGTATCCTTGACGAATATGAAGTCAAACTCTTCGTCTTCGAAGGGCAATGGCGGTTTGCGAAGGTCATGTTGAATGAACCGCCAGTGCACGCCATGCCGCCTGAGATCTGGTGCCAGCGGTGCGATATCGAGACCTGTGAATGAAATATTGGCATTCCCTTCACGCTTGAAATAATTATGACATGCCGAAGACCAAAATGCTGTTCCGCAAGCTACTTCTAAAACTTTCTTTGGCGGTTGATCATCGAATAGTGTCGAGCAGAACGGAGCCCCAAATACATTCATGAGCAGTAGCGTACGAAGACTCTGCCTGTGTAATTCGACCAAATCAACGGGTAGCGGGTATATTATACTTGGATCCCGCAGGTACCGGCGACCATGTCGAAAGGCGAAAGGCGTTGCCATGTAGTCTCCAGAAGGCACTTTGGGCTTATGGCCGGTGGGGGCGGTGTTGCTTGGAGGCAGATTATCAATCTCTGCCCCTTGGCCTTTTTCTAATATCCTCGCATTTTCCCCATAGCCATGAGACTTGTGACGATGCCGCGACTGTAACACCGAATTTGATAGATTTAGACTGTTGGATTTGACCCTGCTGGATTGTTGGCTGACGGAAGAAATCGATGAGCTTCTATAAGAACGCTGCGGCGTGTCGGGGAAAAAAAGAGGTCCGGCTCCAGCCATATTAAATAGATTAATTGTGGGTCAGCCAGGGTTAGCATCGAAATCCCTTCAAACCTCAGGCTGAAGTAAGTGAGTTTACAGGTGCGAGCAATTCAAGCCATGGTTCAGAATTAAAGTAAATCGATAGTTTTGTAGATTGCGTAAATTGGGGCCGAGGGAGCATTTGTGGAGTTTGCTTGCGGTCTGCGGAGATGCACCCGTTCCTACCTTAGTGCTTACAGTATACCCCTACATGCCGTGATACCTACGTCCTACCTTACCTTACCTACTTGGACTCGCCGTCCAGGAACAAGGCGATTCTTCGGTTAGGAGCACCAGTTTCCTGACCCCCTAGATACCTACACAGGCTTCGAAGCTGGTTCCGAACTTTACGAGTTTCGAGTAGCCGGATAGTGTTATCTAGTTCGGATGTTTGGAGGTCTAAGTTGGGTTTACAGGGAGGAAGTAGCTTTTGAGAGAGGCGGCCATCCACGCGCAAGGCTAAGGTACATACATACCAGAGTCTTGACCGTTGAAGCGAGACAGCACCTTTGTGTTTGCGGAGGTGTAGCAAATATTCGCTTTATACCGTTGTGCTTCAAACCGTAGACCTGATGATAACCCATGTCGGGAGATAACACGACGAGCCCATGGTATGCCAGATTACCAGCTACGATCAACTCTACTCCTGATCAGCGTGAAGACCTGTGAAATTCAAGCATTCAGGCATCTATCTACATGTGTTTCTACAATTCCTGTTAATTACGACTAAGGCTGCTTAGTCATTTAGCCGCCAGAGCCGCACTAGACGACTTTGGGAACATCACTGGTGAGAATTGGACCATCGCAACACAACAGTGCCGCAAACAATCAAACGCCATTCACTTCGTCTGCCTTGATCCCTTGGACATAAAAGACACTCAAATAGTCTATCAGGGCCAAATGCTCCCCTAATAGATAGAGCAAAGAAGCAAACCAAGCTGTGGAGGTATCTCTGAACTCGTGGGTTCCTCACGGCACTAGTCGCAAGATTCTTAAGCGTTGACATCGCATTCATAGATCCTCTCTTACATTTGCAGTACTGAATGTTAGAGCGAATCTACACTAGGAACGGTAAAGGGTAACTTTGGCGTGAATAACGAGCACAGCCACATCCGTCCCATAGACGGGTACCGACGAAGGACTCGTCACAGCAAGACGTCCAGACAAAAGGGTAAACTCCTATTGATTTTGGCGTTGCCAAAGAGATTCGAGCCCTACGTCCTCGAGCACGTCCACAACAAATCTATGATCGAACGAAGACTCTCACGAAAGCCCTATCCTCCCACAGCCCCAAAGTTTGCAACAGATACTCCCACTACATATCCAGGAGGTCTGCGAATAGAATCCTCTGTCGATCCGCCCGGTCTGCCAGATGGCAGATGGTGCCTACCGGTTCCAGCAGCCTGGGGCTGGACAGTACTACTATACCCAGCACAACCAACAGAACCATCATCAACGCCATTTACCCCGCAACGGATCCCCCGTGAATAGTGGCAGGGGAGGTTACACAAACGACACGCCATCTCCTTCACGTTCTCCGGTCTCACAAACCTCCTCTCATAACCCGTACGGAATGTTCAATCAAGGTCACCAACAAGGACAGCATGTGATGATGAATGGGGGCCAGGGGCATCAGAGGTATATGCAAATGAACATGGCCCACAAATACCAGCACCAAACGCACCAGCAGCACCACGGGCAACAGAATCATCATCATCAGCAAAACCACGTTGGCGGTCATGCAGGCATTGGTCATCAACATACATTCTCTTCAGGGACATTGTCTAACGCTACTCCCCATTTCACACCCGCCAACCTCCATAATGGCAGCTCGATAAATGGCCAATCGGGGAATAACGAAGCTATCAGCAAGCACTGGCAGAATCAGCTACAGTTGGTTGCAGAAGCAAGACAGTCCATCTCGAACCCGCATCATCACTGTAAAAAGGAGGGTGTAACGCGAGTCAGCAAAGGATTAGTGGAGATATCATCAGAGGATCCACCAGTAGAGGATGAAAATGTAGAACGCAATCGAACAACAACGAAAGGGGAGGTTCGACGGCAGGATTGGGACGCCATGGACCTCAGTGGGCAGGGCCTTCGAGCTCTTTCACCCTCATTGTTTTTGGACTACATGTTCCTCGGGAAGCTTTTCATTGATAACAACAAGCTCACACGGCTTCACCCAGCAGTAGGGCATTTACGACATCTTACTCATCTGGATGCCTCAAACAACCAGCTGGTGGAGATTCCGGCAGAGATTGGTATGCTTGTTAATTTGAAGTCGCTTTTGCTCTTCGACAATAACATCCGATTACTTCCTTTTGAGATTGGCTACCTTTACAATCTGGAAACGCTAGGTATTGAAGGGAACCCTTTGGAAGAGCGTCTAAAGGAGGAGATTGTGCAGAACGGTACCAAGGCTCTTGTGACTCACCTTAGGGAAGACATGACAGGTAAGACTCTCTTATCTATCTCGATCCCCGAACACTTCGATGACATTGTTAAATTATGACAGGTGGTACCCCTCCAAATGAACGCGATTGGCACATATTAGATGATACTCCCACTCAGGAGGTTGTTTCGGCTCTTTCATACAACATATTGTGCGACAAGTACGCCACAGCCTCTCAATATGGTTATACGCCGTCAACAGTTTTGGCCTGGAGTTACCGGAAAGAGGTCATCATTGGGGAGGTCAGGGATAACAACACGGACATTGTATGCTTACAAGAGGTTGACCAGGAAAATTACGAAGGATTTTTTCGACAGGAGCTAGCATACAATGATTATCGAGGTGTATTCTGGCCAAAGTCAAGAGCGAAGACAATGGCGGAGAAGGAGGCCAGACAGGTTGATGGATGCGCAACTTTCTACAAGGCCAGCAAATATATACTTCTGGACAAGCATCTCATCGACTTCGCAAACACCGCTATCAATCGACCGGATATGAAAGGCGAACATGATACGTTCAATCGCGTCATGCCACGAGATAACATTGCTGTCGTAACGTTCTTTGAGAATCGACTTTCGGGTTCAAGGCTGATTGTCGTCAACGCTCATATCTACTGGGACCCTGTCTACGAAGACGTTAAAGTTGTTCAAGTGGCAATCCTTCTGGAGCAGTTGTCTAAATTAGCCGACAAGTGGGCGAAACATCCGCCATGTACAGACAAAGCAGCCTTCCGACATACCGAAGTCGACGGTGAAACAGTCTCTGAGTCCCCCAATGAGCCTGCCCCTGAACCTGGTCCATCCATTGAATACTCCTCCGGACCGCAGATACCGCTGATTATCTGTGGTGACTTTAACTCTGCTGCTGGCTCTGGTGTCTACGATCTCATCACTCATGGCTGCTTGGCTGGCGACCACTCCGACTTGTCAAACCGCGGTTATGGAAACTTCACTCGTGATGGTATGGCACATCCATTCAGCCTCAAGTCGGCTTATAACGGTACGGACGAGCTCAGCTTCACAAATTACACTCCCAATTTCACCGGCTTCATCGACTATATCTGGTATTCGGCAAATGCACTCCAGGTGAGGGGTGTGCTTGGGGACGTGGACCAGGAATATTTAAGCAAGGTTCCTGGATTTCCCAACCATCATTTTCCAAGTGACCATTTGGCACTTAAGGCGGAGTTTTCGGTCAAGTCACGGAAGGAGCGCAAGGTCACGGAGGCCGATTTCGGTCTACAACGAGAACGGAGGAACTGACCTTCGATCTCTCATGACCTACCTGAAACATCGACAATGCTGTTGTCAACTCTTCGCCGAGGATCCTTTCAGGGGCTTTGTATCTTGTCGTGACTGGCTCAAAGGGCCTTGGAAAACATGCACCGGAGGCGTAGTGTTTTTTCTTCCAATTGGTGCTGGGGCGTACCTTTGGGGGTCGAATTCTTCTCGGGCGATTGTGTATTGTGGCCCGTTTTTCCTAGTCAAGGAGGGGACAGGATGGGAGGGATGTAGATCTGGATGCGGACATGTTTTCCTAGTCATCCTATTTCTATCGAGGGCGTTTGCGCTTGCATGCTGTTATGGTTTTATTTTAGTGGGACGACGAGGTTACCAGTCGTCGATGGTTTGCTCCCGACCAAATACACAGGTGTTGCTATCAGCCCTTGTTCAGTCCACATCTCCTGCATCCATGTGACAAATTCGTTGCGCACAAGTAGCATGATCGGCATCTCTGCCATTCTGCGCACAAACTACTTCTGGACAAGAGATTCTTTTGATCCGACACCAAGTAAGCCACCACACCTCAGCTCCTCGACGGGCCAACCGAATTGCGGCTTTGCAACACCACCAACCATTTAGGTCGAGGGTAATGCTTGCATCTACAGTTCAACCGCCATGTAGCGCAACAAGAAGGCACGCCAGAGCGTTCTGCCACGGAAACAGCCCTCGGAGCCATCAGAACTCGCATGGTACATGAATCTATGATACTCCATGCACATCACAGCATCCGATCCCAACGGGATCCATGCTTCAGAACAGGGCTGCCTCGCAGCACTATTATCCTATCGATAGGGGAAAACCTAGGAGCGGAGCCCCTATGCAGCACCGCTGTTCCGATGGGATCTCACTTCGGGGGTGTTCGCCTATATGCTGCTGCATGGTAGGATACATCAGGTCCAACGTCACGGCCACTGTGGCTTACAAGTCCCAATGCACAGAAGGGCATGTCAGGGGATACGCCGCACAGCGACACGCGCGGATGTGTTTGCGGTCCGGCTGGCTCAAGCTCTCCCCGGAGCAGCACCACGGTACTGTGCACAGTGCACGTAGGCAAATGCGGTGGCTACGTGCATGTCGCATCGCTGCAAGCAGCAAGATGTGGTGCATTTATTGCTGACCCTTATGCCGGGCGTCGCCCTGTTTTCTCCGGATAATTATATTAGATGTCGTCGGCGGGGGGGGACGGATGACAGCCAACGGTGCTGAGTAGTAGCGAGCCATACAGAGCACGCGCGGCAGGGCGGGAAAAGAGCAAGATTTCACGACGATACGTGGGGGTGGGGATGTTTAAACGATGATGAGCGATGATACACTGGGTAAGGATCGGTTTCAAAAGATCATCCTTTCCATACTGAGTTACAAGGCGAATGGGACGAGACAACAATTGTATGAGACCAGGGGGGGCGGGGGGCAGTACCAGTACTACTGTGTACTAGTACTAGTACTGGTAGGTACGGTAATCCGGGGTATCAGCTGTTAGTATGGAAGCCACAGCCAGGGGCTAACTTCACTCAGTATTTGACGATTGTACTAACGGATTAAACCTTCGGCTACGTAGCACGGAGGTATAGTAAGTACCATTACACTACCTTACCTTCTGATACCTAGTGAATTGTTGCTTGAACCTTTGAACGCCCATCAACGCCATCACGTCATTATTACCGATGGGCTAGAAGTAAGGTACTTGGTCTACCAGGGAGTTAATACATAGCGTGCGGGAGCAATACGTTAGTTTCTCCACGCTGCTCTAACCATTTAGATACTATGACAGCTCTGGAGACAGTATCTTACTCAACGCTTTTACATCACAATTAATCAATCGATCGATCAAGATGATTCTTTACTTAAGATGAAGCTTACTTCAAATTTTACGGAGCTTTCTCCCACCTTTTACGCCTATTCGCAAGCAATTAACTCCAGAGATGTCATAATAAATCGTTGGAGCGGCGTGAAGAATACAGCGCTTTGCTCCCGTACGCTAGAGTTTAACTCCCTGGAGGACGAGTAAGGGGATCAGATGGCGGGGGACAGGGGTTGGGGACTTGGGCGTTCGCAAGATCGTGGGATGATCACCCCTTCAAGGGCGGTACTGTGTAAGGTACATACACCGCACACGTACAAGGTACTTTAGCATCAACGAACTCAATTGCATCACGATACAAACAATGTCTAACTTTGCCATGCCCGAGACACGCGACTGAAATAATAATAATAATAATAATAATTACTCTTTTTCATGTTTCTTTACAGTTGTGACCGGAGTCTTTCTATTCCTTCCCCCCCCTTTGGGTTGTTGGCTTCTTCCCCCACAAAAAGAAGATTCCACAGCTTCGATGAAACAGCGTCAGGGAGTCGCGCCACAAGTTTCCTACGACGCCCAAGCGGACCGATGAGATAATCCGGTCGCCTTTTGATTGGCAGAAACAGGACGGTCCGATGATAACCCCTGGGGAAAGTCCGTCAGTAGTGGAGTCGGGCTACTCGGGTATTATCCATTATCCATTATCCAGAACCCCTGTCGGCCGCACGTAGTGAACTACTGTAACTGCCCCGACGGAAGTACTCCGTACTCCCTAAAGTACTGACTGTATTGTACGAGTAAAGGGCTTCGGTTTCGTTGCTGGGATTCTGGGAAGGAATAGAAGCTTAGCCCTGCGCTTAGTGGGGAACAAGAGGAAAGAACGTGAACGTCCGTCTCCCGTACTAGGTAGTTAGTACATAAGGTACTTGCTGACCTCAGTTCCCCCCCTACTTCCTGCCTAAACCATCTTGTAGACTTTGTAGTTTCCCCCCCCCCAAAGGTACCTCTTTCCCTTAACTGTCGGATCTGCTTGGTAGTCGTGGTGCTAAGGTACGTATGTAGTGCCTACCTACTTACTGCGGTCCTCAAGCGCAAGGAAGGGGACGAATACGTCCCTAGCGCTTGCCCCGACCGTACCCGTCCCTGCCCTATCCTACCTACGGAAGTACCTACCTACCGTACCTGCCTGCTTAGGTACTTAGTAGTACCATTACTGAACCAAAACCCCCATCCTTACCCTTACCCTTACCAAACTGGTCAAAGCAAAGAGTCTCGGTCCCGCTTCCCATGTTATTGACTGGTGCACCATATGTTTACCATTGTCGTCGTTCACATCTCCCCATCACCATCACCATCACCATCACCATCACCATCACCATCACCATCACCACCATCACCATCACCGACACCGACACCGACACCGACACTGCCGTTGCCCACCCATCTTTCATCCCCGTCCTCCAATGCTTCAACCGCCCAGCGTGCTCGCATATTCTCGAACCGAATGTTGCGCATAGGTCCGACGTCTTGTTCGCCGCGACGCTGGCGCCGCTTACAGCCACTGGTGTATGATATACAGCAACGTCACGAGGTTTTCGAAGTCCCTGGGATTCAAAAAGAAAAAGGTCGGTTGTATATTGCGTGCGGAATTAGGACGAGGCCAGTGGGGACGAGGAGGTTCTCGTATGCTATTGTACTATAAGCCAATCTGGACACGACACTGCTGCGACGCTTTACTGAACGAAAATCCCCGAACACTATCCTTGATCCTCCCCGTTCGAACGTCCTTCGCTGAGCGTTTTTGATACTGGCGTAGAATTGCGTGGGTGAGCCCGTGTGGTCGCAAGCGTTCAGCCAACCAACAGCGCTTCCTGCTGCCATCAGTCTCGACTCACATCTTTGAACGATCCCTTACCGGGTAGACAACACTAGACCTCGTTCGCCACCAACAAGGCGCGATAGTGGCAGCCTTCGTGGAGTCCGTGACAACCGTAAGGCGTTTGCCAAGGACCCGCGGTGATTTCACCAGTGGATGGACACAATTTCACTTCCTGGGACTGTATAGTTCGATCGTTTGAATCGTATAGTCGCTGAGGGGGCAATTGGCCTGCTGATTCGATTGGTGTCAGCGAAATAATACAAGGTGGGTTTTCACAAGGTTGGCAAAAGCTTTTTGAGTGATATCACGAGGTCAATTCAAGGCGGCTGAGTATCTGCAAGCTTCCATCTTTACTAAAAACCGCCAGAAGCCGCCATGGATCATGCGGCTTACCATGTCATATATGTCGACAAGCGAGTCAGTCAGGACCTCGACGGGAAGCACCTCCAGAAAAACGGACCGGACGTTAGTAAACTACGTAAACGAGGTTCATGGGTAGATCGGAAACCAGATTGCTTTGACATCATTCTCACCGAAGACGCAGAGGTGCGCAACAACCTCAAGAGTATCTTGGCCACCTTTAATGGAGGTATGTCTTTACAAACTCGATAGACCGCACGAAGTGCACATCTCGCAATGGCGCAGACCAAGGGCGCAGACCCCTAAATTTGAGTCCAAAGCTGACGCTATCTAGTGTATCCCTGCGCATCTAGTTCTACTTGCATGGCCAGGCTGGTACAGCTCGAATCCGTCAACGCGAATCTCCAGCCCACGCTTGTTATCATGGAGACAATCGTGGAAATCGAGGTCAACGATCGTCGCGCGCCTGGATCTCTCGCATCGACGTTTCCCGCACTCAACACTCTCCCCTCTACCCGGCACAAACTCATCTCCACGGTCACGGAGCCGAAGGACCACTATGGTCTCACTCTGTTGCAGCATATCGCTTCGGAGATCTCGAATCTGAAGCTCTCTACATTGGTCGTTCCCATCGCCATGATTCATAACTGGGAGATTAACACTACCTTTGGTTCCGGAGGCCCTATCGCTCGTCCATCTCGCCCCTATTCTGGCGGCTTGGATATGCCCGGCGAATCCAGCCCCTCGAGTCACAAAGATCTAACATTTATTGCACCTACTGTGAATCCCCGTCGATTACAGAAATGTCTTGACGCCGGTGCAATTGATGTCCTTGTCAGCCCTTTACAACCCGATCGAGTCTACGGCTTGACCGCGCATGCATACCGTGCGCGCAATTATGCCTCGAAGGAGCGAACGGAACCTCTTGCTGCGAACCTGGTCCGAAAGCGTTCATGGATTGGGCTTGATAATTACGCCTACATGCTGGAAGATATGTATGTACCCACTTTCTACAAGTTCTGCCATGACTGGCGAGTTGATGGACATCCGCTGAGGAACAGACCTAGGGTCTCTGAGTTAGTAACAGGCATTTGCAATCCCGATCATATTCCGCATGGCTTCAACGCTGGGTATTCTACACTTCATTCCTTCTCTCGTATAGACTGGAGATCTTACAGATGTTTCAGATCATTATACAACATGGATCATAGCGAGACCTCGAGTTTGGCGACAGCAATTGGTACCTGGGGATTCTCCGCACATGAGTATTCGGAAGAGCAGCTTGTCCAGGCGGCTTTCCTCATGCTCCACCACGCATTGGCCATGCCTGATCTCGAAAAATGGCGATTACCTGCCGGTATGTTCTTCGACTAAACGCGCAATCATGGCAACCTGCAAGGACCCGTTAGACTGACGAAACACCTGCAGCTGACCTGAAGAATTTCATCTTGGCCAGCCGTGCTGCATACAATTCGTTTGTCCACTATCATAACTTTCGCCACGTGGTCGATGTGATGCAAGCAATCTTCTATTTTCTCCTCCAGCTCGGCACCATACCACCCTATCCGGCTTCCAGGGGTTCGCCGGACACCAACAAACCAGTCTCTCCAGTTGCAGCTCTGCTGAAACCAATCGATGCCCTCACACTCTTGATTTCTGCGATTGGACATGACGTTGGCCACCCAGGCGTCAACAATGCATTTCTTGTGGCACTCAAGGCGCCACTCGCACAGCTCTACAACGACAAATCTGTGCTCGAGTCTTTTCATTGCGCAGCCTATTCGCAAATCCTCCGACGCTACTGGAAGCAAGCCTTTGAAGACGTCAGCATGCGTGGTCTTATGATTAATTCGATTCTGGCAACAGACATGGGTTTGCATTTCAAGTACATGTCCGATCTGAAAGACCTGACAGAAGCGATTGGAAACAGGGGCACGGAGGGGTGTAATTCCCAAAAACTTGACGAATACCGGTTACTCGTATGCGCTTTGCTCGTCAAATGTGCTGATATTAGCAACGTAGTATGTCTGCTTGTTTTGATGTGGAAAAGCCATTACTAACAGAGAGGTAGGCTCGGCCTTTTGACATAGCTGCCAAGTGGGCCGACATTCTCCAGCTTGAATTCGCACATCAAGGAGACATGGAGACAAATATTGGTGTGCCGACAACCTTATTTGGTGGCCCCCCAGAGCTTGGAAATCTGATCAAGCTTGCTAACTCACAGATCGGCTTCATGAACATTTTTGCACGTCCTTTGTTCGAGGGATTGACTAAGATTCTTCCTACCATGGACTTTGCTGTTGACGAGATGAAAGCCAACCATGAGATCTGGGATGGAAAAATCCAACAAAGCGATTTGATGGTTGAGACGAGGACGGGGAATGGTAAGAACCTGTCTGAAGATTCAATGTCTTCACGGTCGGAAAGCCCAAGTCGCTCGTTTAGTCAACCTGAATTTTCGCATCCGGAGGGACTACCCGCATCAAGAGTCACGTCTGGTGCTCCACGACCATCAAAGAGTCCACGGAAACTAGAGCAGAACGGGGAAACGAGCCTCGCTTTAGGGACTCCTGACCCTACCACTAGCGAGACACCTGACTTGAGCCCTCAATCGCGATCTCAAGGTTCCCGCCGTTCATCTCTTGGTCTTCCACCAGGCTATGTTGGCTCTCGTCCAGACTCGACCTCATACTCTCGTCGCTCTTCAGGTGCATACCCAGCCGCGAATCCGATTACTTCGACAAGGCGATCGAGTAACACAGTGCCCAGTCAGCTGCAATTAGGCCCTGCCATTGACATGAGATCTTCTACCTCGGTTTCGACAGATGAGAATGTCCAGCCTGGAGGCCACGGACCTGAAGACACACTTCGGAAGCCTAACGCCGTAATTGCCGCCTACACCCCACATCCTGATGGTGGTGTCCTCCTTGCCACCAGTGGTGGACATGGAGGCGGAGGCGATCCTACGCATCGAGAATGTAGAGGCAGTGATACATACAACTACCGATCCGCACGCTATACTGCGAACCCATCAACCGGTCATTTCTCTTTTCTTCCAAGTCACAATCGTGATTCCTCGGGCGCTCAAACTAGCATCACTCATTCACAGCCTTACTCACCAACCGAAACCCAAGCCACCAGTTTCCTTACCGTAGACAGCGACGACAAGAGTTTCCATACCAGTGGCGGTTGCAGTAGCCCCACGCACAAGGAAACACCAAGTGCAGTGGATGTGGAAAGGCTGGCTAGTGGGCATGGGTTTGTCGATCCAGAACTCAACAAGGGCAGTGATGTGAAGACTTCAGCCACCAATGGCCACGCAGGTGCCATGAGCAGCGAAGACGATGGACATAGACCTGTGGCCAGGAGAAAGAGCTCGAGGTTTCTAACTTTTTGGAAGAAGATGGGAAAGACTGTAGACGCTAGTCCGTAATATTTTACGATGCATGATATTACAAGAGGTGGGAATTGGCGTTATTGATTTTCTTTCCTGTCGTTTTTGGCAATCTTAAGGAGAGATACCCCTGTGATCTTTGAAGCAAGGCGTTGTTCCTTTCCACGGGAGGTAAGCCGGTTTGCGCACTGGGCGAAATGGTGTTGTGGGCGAAATGGTGTTGTGTCGCTGTCTTTTATGGTCGGGGAAATGGAGGCCACCTTGACGTGGTGGGAAAAAACTTCTTTCGCTAGTTGTATTCAAAGATGGGGGATTTTCTTACATTGACAACGGATGACGAGCTTCACAAAGGTCTGGACCGGCTTTCGCCACCGTTCCTGGGCGAGCTGCAATGCGAGCGATACGGTCGACGATGATGATTTACGGACGGCATGGCTAGAGCGGGTAGTATATTAGGAGGGCAACGCTCGTATATTGATATCACAGAACTGGGCACCGGAGCGGAGAGTCGTCGCTTGTCTGGGGCGCTTTCCGGTGTGAGAGCAGAAATACACGGACTCCGTCGTCCATCACTTCGTTGTAATTGTAACCGGCAGCGTAGAGTTGCCATGGTGAACATGTTCAGGTGCTCGAGGGGAAATATGCGGGGCCTCTTTCGCTCGTTGATTCGTTGATGGAACACGTGTCTGGATTATTCACAAATTGATGGTGTCTGGTGCTATCCCACAAGTCCATCGCAATCCTCACACGCTTCTTTCCCCTGCCCTTCCACCTTTCCCCGTTCCCGTTCCTTCCCGTCGCCCTTCCCTTCCTCTTTTCTTTGTTGCCCCTCCCCGGCCTCCCTCGTCACCCCCGTCTCCGCATCATGACCCATCACACCATCTCCCCCACTGCCCCCATCCTCCTTTCGATCTAGACCTGCCGGTGTAGGAGAAGTAGTTGTGGTGATCGACTTCTTACCATCAACGTGCCCGAGGTCGCGAGAAGGGTCGATGATATCGCGGACGAGTTTTTTGAGGGTTTTGGTTTCTGGTGGGGGGGGGCGGGGGTTAGTGGTGGTGTTGTTGAGAGCCCCGCGGGGGGAAGATTAGGGGTTGAGGTTGAGGTTGGGATCGTCATGATGGGAGCTGAGGAGAGCGAATGAATGAGATTGTGAAACAAGGAAAATAAAGAAAATAGAGAAAATCCGAATAGACGAGAAAAACGCAAACTTGCTCGCTACCTCTGCCCGACGACTGGAGCGGCTCCCATCAACCCTTCCCCCCCCAAAAACAATCGCACAAACCCAATATTTCATTTGCGATCATTCTCTAAGTGACAAAGATACGTACCAGGGAACCCCCCCTGGGTCTTCCGGTCCCATAATCTAGCCGTCTGCGTCTTGGTTGGCTGCTGCTGATCTCCTGTGTTCTGGCTGCTGGCAGGGGCGTAGAATATATCGACGATAAAGACGCCGCCGGTGGAGGGAATGAGAGCGACTTCGCCAAGGGTGGTGGAGAAGGTTGAGAGGAGCTCTTGGGCGAACTAAGTGGTGCGGGGGAGAGGGGGTTAGTGGGGGGGTTCGAGCGGTGGTGGATGAGTGGTGGATGGGGCGGGGGCGAGGGAGATGTGTTCGCGAAGGAGTAGAGTTTGGAGGTGAATGGTAAATTGAAGAGGGAGATGGGTTCGCGCATAAGAGAATTCGGGGATGAAGGGTGTTGGAAGGGGGGTTTTGTTCTTGCTCCAATCGAACGCTATTGACAATGTAAGAGAAATAGCAGTTTTGACTGGGGTTGGCGAAAGAAAAGGGTCTTTCCAGGCAAAGTCATAGCCAATGGCAATAGTAGAACACGAGAAAGATCAAGCAATCGGATCGACTTTGAAGGGATGGCCTGAACGAGCAATAAGAGCTGAACGCAAAGGTTGGAGGGTGTATAGAGAATTAAGGGGGAAAGGTATTGTAGATTTCGATAGGTGCATCATTGCAAAGAGCTGAGCGATAGAGGAGCTGCATATCCAAGGGCGCACAGGATAGACGAGCTGAATAGATTATTGCAACGTACATACGCCGCACGAAGCATCCACTTGCATTGGGTGCAGAACTTGATCGTGATGCGAGGGAGCTGGACGACGGGAGCGAGGGCTTCTTCTGATTGGGCGGAGGTGTCCATCTGGTGAAACGGATTCGCCTTGTTGATCAGGATTCCCCGAGGTCTGTCGAATGGGTATAGAAATGGGCATGGATGTTTTGGAGACGACTGAATCTCTACGGATCCTGTGTTATTCAAAGTGCGAAATGTGAGGGACAGTGGTAATAGAGGCTCGATGAAGAGGTGGAGACTTGGCTTTTACAGGTTTCACAGCCAACTTGGTGTAGTTTATACCCTGAAGGCGAATTCGTAGAATATTCACGTCATATTTGACCAACTCGGGGTGATGGAAAAGGTCTTGATGGATTTCAAACTCCCTAAAAAGGTATCTACAGAAAAGACTCAAGCTCCAAATCAGTAGCCCTCAAGAGGTAATAGACCCGTTGCTTTTTGCACATTGAATCCACCAGCCACTGCCCTTTCCCGCCCACCCATCCACGCACGATTATGAACGTATAGACATCCACCATAGACACATCAAAGGAAACTCGCTATTACAGCCAAGACCAAGGAAAAGCATATTTCCCCCAAGCCAGAACTACGAATCTGTTGCCATGTCTGCCGAAATTGAAAGGTCTTTGATGACATACCCTATTCCAAATGGGCGTAGTCCTTCCAGATGAAGCTGAGAGACGACCGATGCCCACCAGCTGTTTCCATTGCTCGTCCACTTGCTGCCATAGTTGCTAGAAGAACAGTTATAGTGGTGTAGAGGTAGATCGATTCCGGTCAAGGTGGGGGGTTTGAGGTATCGAGGAAACAAGTTGAAGCGACGCATGCAAACGACCGTAAAACGCCAGGCTGAACACAAATGCTTTACATGACACTACAACAGCCTCCTGATTGTTGTATTGCATATGGGTCCTCTTTACGATCAACCTGGAAAGCGCGAAACGGGATTAGCAAGCTGCATCACAGCCTCGCTACACTGAACGCGCCCATTTCGAGACACTGATGAGGGTTATCAAACGTACCGAGCCCCACATAGATGGTACCATGAAGTCTTTGGTGTTCGTACAGTATTGTATCAATCTGCGCCGAGTGGGTTAGAACCAGGACTGACGTTGCTGTAGATTGGCGGTGTGCCGTCGCGGGGACCACAACTTACGACATTGATGCCTCTGAGACCTTGATTCTCGGTCGCTCTAGGTCCTCCTTTAGCCGTGAGTTGAGTTCATTAAGCCGTCGTAGCTTTAGGTCGGCCATTGACTGTTTCTTGTTCTTGACGTCGCCGCCGGCGCGGATCTCGTAGGGGGCCGCCGGCATCGTTGCGATTGCTCCTGCCCAGAAGCTGCCCAGTAGTCGCCAGAAGGTGGGTAGAGGAAGCAGTGGCTGACGACGATTGAGCAGATGAGAGATGAGGTGGGTTGGGAGGGAGGGGGGGGGGGTCAAGGTGAGGTTGACCAGTTTGTTCCCTCTCTGGCCTCTGGTGGTGCAAGGTACTCTGTCGTACAAACCGGACTAACCCTATTCCTTAGCGCTAACCAGAGTGCAGTGTGCCGCTTTAAGATTAGGAATCGCTAGAGTATGTTTGACTTGGGCGAACAGTCTGCGCGAACGATGATGAGAAGTGGACTGATAGCTGCAGATGTTCTGGAATCAATGTTGTGTTGACGTGCCTTGTGATGGAAGGTACTTGATACATGCTATTTGTTGCAGTGACCACTTCCGAGGGGGAATTTGCCGGGTTTAGGGCTGATCCATTACCTTAGCGTCTTGAGGCGGCCTCACGCACAAATTGCTACTTCTCCTTGAACATCACTCATCGAGCCACATAGACCAAGCGCTGCTAAAACGCGTTCCACATCTCAACGTCAGCTTTAACACAGAGGAGGTTGCCCAGCATGCCTCCTCCGCCCCACACCAAGCCTGAGAATGTGCTCAAGGTAAAATCCGACCATCCCTTCCGACACGCCTCCTCTCCACAGACAGGCAGCTAATATACTCTGGGACCACAGCGAGCACAAGAGCTCATCGCAGTCGAGCAGTCCTCTGCTGCTTTGACAATCCTGCATGAACATGTCACTTCCAAGAGATCGCGGAATAGTCCCATCACCTCTCTCGAACCTGTCATGATCCTTTTCGTCGAACTCTGTGTACAGCTCAAAAAGGGAAAACTTGCAAAAGACGGATTATATCAGTATAAGAATACTGCACAAAACACAAACGTTGGAACGATCGAGGTATGTAGATGCGCCGGCCCTCTCGAACAACCAGACGGCTAATCCTTTTGCTTCCAGCTGGTCCTCAAGAAATTCATCGAGCTTGCTGAGGCGAAGGTCACAGAAGCTCAAACAAAGGCCGACGAAGTCCAATCGACTCTCGAGCCTGCCGCTTCCGGTACGACTGTCGAGGATCTAGAAGCTATCGAGACCCCAGAGTCGATCTTACTTTCCACTGTGTCTGGCGAACAATCCCGAGATCGTACCGACAGGGCAATAGTCACACCATGGCTGAAATTTCTGTGGGAAACATATCGTACTGTGTTGGAGATTCTCAAGAACAATGCCCGCTTGGAGATCATGTATCAGCAAACGGCCCTACAGGCCTTCGAGTTCTGTCAACGCTATGCACGCAAAACGGAGTTTCGAAGGCTCTGCGAGCTTCTTAGGAACCATGTCCAGAACGCAGCCAAGTACCAGTCACAGATGCATGCCATCAACTTAAGCGACCCAGATACACTACAGCGCCACCTCGACACACGATTCCAGCAGCTCAATGTGGCTGTTGAGCTTGAGCTATGGCAGGAAGCCTTCCGAAGTGTAGAGGACATTCACACCCTTCTTAGCCTGAGCAAGCGCCCTGCGAAGAACGTGATGATGGCCAACTACTACGACCATTTGACCAAGATCTTCCTCGTCAGCGAGAATTACTTGTTCCACGCAGCTGCCTGGAGTAGATACTACAATCTTCTAAGACAGACCGCCAGCATCGTTGCTACTGGCCAGAGTTTGAAGAAAGATAACCCGCCCGCCACCGAAGCTGAACTGAGTAGAGCCGCGTCTTTCGTCTTGCTCTCAGCTCTGTCCATTCCAGTCATCAGTACATCCCGTTCTCGAGGAGCATTGATCGACGTTGACGAGGTTCGCAAGAACAAGAACAACCGTCTCACCAACCTTCTCGGAATGTCCCAAGCTCCAACAAGAGCTGTTCTTTTCAAGGATGCCATGAGCAAGGGGTTACTCAAACGCTGCAAGCCGGAGATTCGTGAGCTCTATCGGATTTTGGAGGTCGACTTTCATCCACTATCGATCTGCAAAAAAATCTCACCCATTCTGACCCAAATCGGGGCCGATTCTGAAATGGCACAATATGTGCTGCCATTGCAGCAAGTTATTCTAACCAGATTGTTCCAGCAACTATCACAGGTCTACGAATCAGTCGAACTCACGTTCGTGCAAGACCTCGCTCAATTTCCGGATCCGTTCCAGGTGTCAGCCAGCACCATCGAGAAATTCATCATGAATGGATGTAAGAAGGGTGATTTGTCAATTCGCGTTGACCACGCCACAGGTGTCATCACGTTTGACACAGACGTTTTCTCTTCCGCAAAAGCTTTGCATCCAGGAAGCGGCGTAGGCTCCGCGGAGACTGAGACAAGCTCGGTACAACGATTGCAGCGTACTCCTGCAGAGATTGTGCGCTCACAACTTACTCGTCTTGCGAAGACGCTCTTCGTTACATGCCAGTATGTGGACCCCAGCTTCAACGAAGCTAGACAACAAAATAAAGCTGCAGCCCTTACAAAAGCCCAAGCAGGTGCAGAGCAGGAGCACCAGGAGACATTGGCGAGACGTGCCATTATAGAGAAGAAGAAGGAGCTTGCCTCTGACGCACTGCAAAAGAAGCAAAAGGAGGAGGAAACCCGCAAGCGCATCCTAAATCAGCAGCGCCAAGAGGCTGAGAGCTTAAGGCTGGCTGAGGAGCACAAGGAGCGCGAGCGCAAGCGTCTCAAGGATGAGCAGGATCGGATTCGACGAGAGAACAATGAGAAGGAGCTGAACGAACTGAAGCAGAAAGGCATCAACATTGGTGATGTGGACCTCGATGATCTGGATAGCAACCGCCTCCGACTACTCAGAATCTCACAGCTTGAGAAAGAGAAGAACGATCTTTACAAGAATCTCAGAGTTACCGGAAAGCGGATCGACCATCTCGAACGTGCCTTTAGAAAAGAGGAGATCAAGCTCCTGCCTCAAGACTACAAGCAGCAACGGGAGACAGACCTTGCTGCTTATGAAAAGTCGAAAGAGGAGGCATTAAGGGAATCAGAGCGAAAGCACAAGGATGACGTTGCTCTCAAGCATCGTCTGACCCGCTTATTACCCGCGTACGAGCAATTTCGTGACGATTTGCAAGAACGACGGCACGAGGAATTCGAGAGACGGAGGAAGAACGCAGATAGAGAGTACCAGCAAGCGGTTCAGAAACGAAAGAGAAGCGAGCGGGAGCGAAAGGCCCGCGAGAAACGGGAGCAGGAGGAAGCAGAGAGGCGTCGTCAAGAGGAGGAAGAGAGAAAGATTAGAGAAGAAGAGCAGAAAGCAGCCGAGGAGGAAGAGAAGAAACGTGAGGCGGCTGAGAAGAAGGCGAAGAGAGATGCAGAGCGAAAGTATGTATCAGGGAGTCCTTTCCACGAGAAGACCATTACTAATAGCAACCATAGGGCACTCGATGAAGGCGCTGCAAAACAGCGTAAACGAGAAGAAGAGGTCGCCGCTAAACTGGAAGCGAAGAAAGCTGGTGCACGGATCCCAGAACGTGGACCGCCTATTCATACGGATGCAGTCCGCACCGACTCTTCTGAACGACCAACTGGCCCGCCTCGTCTTGCTCTTGCGGGCAACAAGCCAACCTGGAGAGAGCGACAGGCTCAAAAGGAAGCCGAAGCCACGGCCGGCGGTGCACCACCAGCGGCTCCACCCTCAGACATCGCCACTTCAGAAGCCCAGCTGCCAAAGAAGACTGGCTACGTCCCGCCTGCGAAACGCGGAGATCCTGTCCCTCGCGGTCGAACTGATGGAGATCCATCTTCAACTCGTGACGAGAGTTCCGGCGGAGACGCCCCGGCCAAATGGCGTCCCAGCGCACGCAATAACGATGTCGGCCGTGATGGCTCTCCAGCTGATAGACCAGCATCTCGATTTGCTGACCTGCGCCGTAAACCTGACGGACCCGATGGAGCTGCGCCGAGTCAGAGGGATGGGTCGGTACCAGCTAGAACGGACAGCCCGGCCGAAGGCCGACCTGCCCCTGGGAAGTACGTTCCTATGCATTTGAGGAACAAGTAGGGGTCATTGTAGGTGGGTTGGAGTGAGTTGAGAAGCTCGTTGGTCGAGACGGGTGAATAGATTGGTAAATTGGCAAGGATCGCTCCCGGTTTTCTTCAGCAACTGTATTTCTTCAATAATACATGGGTTTAGCTATCTTTCGCAGCGGTACCCATGGGATTGATCTGATTCGAAGCAAGTGTTTTTTCAGTACTAGGGCAATTGGCTGGTGTGCAAGGCACCCACCTGAATGTGTCAAAAGTTTCCTTGCCATTTTATTTCATCTTGGTATCTAGCTCGCAATGCAATACCATCGCCGCTGAGCCCACGCTGTAACTGAGCAGACTGGAGATGGGGGTGAGATGGAATTTTCGGACACGAGAGCTTCTTACAGATTTCCTACTCCGAGCATTCATGGTATCACGCACCACCCAATGCAAACTGCAAACACAGATTGACCATCAACGCCAAGCCCATGCCCAAACTCTTCCAAACTCTTCCACCCCAGAACGCGGAATATACAGATTAGACATCCTCTCATCCGGCGCCAACCTCTACACCCGTCATCCCCCCTTCACCCACTAGCCTCTCCCTCCATCCCCGGCAAACCTCCTCAAAACCCCCCACCACCTCTCCGCACATCCTCGCACACTCCCGTCCCCGCAGCCTCTCCTCCCACGCCCCCCTCTCCACCCACCTCACCCCCTCCTCCTTTAGACTTTCCTCTCTCCGCAACTCCTCCACCATTTCCCTGCTGGCGCGTAACCGCCGAGACGCCAGGGAGGTGGTCTGGCGTGTCATGTGCAGCGTGTCGGAGAGGAGGGAGAGGGTTATCAAGAGGTCCGTGGTTGTGGACTGGAGAGTGTGGAGGGAGGTGAGGGGTTTAGGGGCGGGAACGGGCAGTTGGAGAAGGAGGGTGGCGATATCTAGTAATAGAGGCTCGATGAGCGATAGGTCTGGGGGGAGGGAAAGGGGGGAGAAGAGCGATTGGGACAGGGTTTGGAGGAGCCGGGTTTGGGAGGTTAGATGGGTTGTCAGGGCGTTGTGCGCCGTTATAAGCCTGTAGACTGGGAATTAGTGCTGGGGTTCGATTGGTTGCAGAGGTATTTTTTGGATGGCGACGTACCTTGCTGTGCCGCCCTCGACGCCAGACTGGGACCCTAGGTCTTTGAGAGACTCGACGACTCGCTTGATTACAGCGTCGGTTTCGCTGTCGTCCGTTGCTGTGCCTTGTCTCGCAAAACCTTCGATTGCAGCCATTCGCGCTTCGAGTGAGGCTCGAATACCCTCTGCTTCCTCGAGATCGGGGTTTTCGCAATCGATTAAGCGATTGTAATGTGACTGTCTTCGGCGTTGTTTTGGGCTTGTCCATAATGTTGGTGTTCTAATGGTGTCGGGCGTAAATCCGGGGATTGATGAGGTTGAGAGTCCGTTATGCAGGGCTCCTCCATAATCTAAGCGTGTGTCCCTCTCCTCTTTATGCCCAATGCTTGAATTCCCTATTTCGCCAACATGGTCTCCGGACAAGCATTCCTCAGGCTCGCCTTCCTCTTCATCGCTGTAGGCTTCTGCTAACTCATCCGCCAGGCTTCCAAGGCCGTCCCTTGAGTCTAATACGCCGCCGAAACTACCAAAGGAACCAAAATCCTCATTACGAGAATGCGAAGTTCCTGGTCGAGGGGTCAAAGGAGAAGGCGCTGAGTATTGGGAGGATTTCCGGCTATGAGATGATCTGCCTGGGGCAAACTGATTATATTGCGGACTTTGAGATGTGAAAGATAGATCAATGCCCTGAGATGATCGAGTCGAAGACTTACGCCGCCTTGTTGGTGTGCGCGGTGAAGAGGGCATTTGGGAAGCTTCAGGGTTCAATCAGTCACGGCTCGAGATGGAGGTACGGATAGCGGTCGCGGTTTTTTGCAACGGGATATTCTGCTGCTGCTTAATGCGGCGGTAGTCCTAGCTCTAACATTTCTTTGTTCGGGTTACTGAGATTTTTTGAAGTCGGCAGGGTATAAAGGGCTCTAGCAGGTGAACCCCTTTCAGACAATGGAAAGCGGTGACAATCGATTCGATAATAGTAGTACACAGGCGTCCTGTCGGAATCCTTGGCATAAGTCAATGCAGGTGGTTCCAAGTACTCTTATCAAAGTGGTATCGCAAGCCTGTAGAGCAAGTCGTGGGCCCTGAGTCTTGACAGTAGGTAGGTAAGGTAAGAACAGTCCCCGGCTGTTCCCGCTCTGCATGCATGATGTCAGGGTCTTGACCTATTCGAACCCTAAGCCATCCATTTGATGCAATGTGATCTCGAGAAGCTTGAGGTAGATTGTTTTCAAACCCCATCACTGCCTGGTCATGTACCACAGTAGGTCAAAGCCGTCTGAGTCTCTCGCGTCATTCTAGATGGGATGACTTCCCTCCGCGCATTTCGTCCGCAAGACCTTCTCCGTATGAACCTCACGAACCTCGACCCTCTGACCGAGAATTACAACCTCGATTTCTACCTTCACTACCTCATAAAATGGCCATCGCTCTTCACCGTAGCAGAAGATCAAGAAGGCAACATCATTGGCTACAGTGAGTACCGCCGAAGATTTCGGCCAGCAAGCGTACAGCTCATTGAAAGGTCCGGCTAGTGATGGGTAAAGTCGAAGAAGACCCACCCTACGTTCAATTCATGGACAACTATCTGCCCTGGCATGGTCATGTCACCGCGTTAAGCGTCGCACCGCAGTATCGGCGGTTAGGACTTGCTAAAGAGTTGACGCAAGCTTTGGAGCGAGGATGCGAGGAGCAGAACGCCTGGTTCGTCGACCTGTTTGTTAGAGAGGGCAACGCCACAGCTACAGGTCTATATAGAGGCATGGGGTACGTGTAGCGCTCTGCTAGTCTCATAAAGTCCCTCGAGAAAGGTAAGAGAAGCTTACTAACGAGAAAGCAGATACAGTGTTTTCAGACGAGTAGTAGACTATTACAGCGACGATCCGACGGGCAGAAAAGCCGGAGAAGACGCGTTTGACATGCGCAAGCCTCTAAGTCGAGACAAGAAGCTGCAGCATGTCAGGGAGAATGGCGAGAACTTCAGAATTGACCCGGAAGACTTGTACCGCGGGTGAGACTTGGTATAGGTATCAGAGTACGATGGCGAGATCACGGTCGTTTCATGCAGTTTCCGGAAGCGGGGATCCCCGAGACTGCTCAGCACCAGCCCTGAAACCGGTTTTCTATGGAAAAACGGCAACGTTGAGTGAGACGGGGAGCTGCAGTGGATAGATCTTGCATGTGCATATGGTTATTCTTTGTTCGTCTTTCCCCATTGTTGTCAGACACTCTTCCGATCCTGCCTCTGAGGCGTAGAGAGTGCACTCTGCAACTATACGTCACGGACGAGACGAACATTGGTACCCAAGGTCATGAAGCTCTGCTAAAAAGCAACGCCTAGATGGATTATATACTTGGGTGGAGGAAAGAGTGGAGACTATGGATGATCAACTTTTTTAAAGCCATTAATACGAAACGTGCTGTAGTACTAGAAATAAGTAATAGTTGCAAGAAACCCACGACTTGTGAAGTTGTATCTTGAAGCAACACGCTACAACCATTACCCAAACTCCTTCCCGACCTATAACGCTCTACCCAAGCGGAACTCAACCCCGGAATCGCCCAACCGCCCAAATTGCCAGAGCTCCTTTAGCTGAAGCTTTTCCTCCGGTTCGTCTCCAAGCTCGCCTCGACCACTAGATCCGATGCACCATCCAAGCTGACAATTACTTGCACCTTCCTGATCCTTTGATCTCTCTTCTTTGCCTCCCGGATCACGGAGGCTCGCGGACCGCCCGGACGCGACGGGGTCTGCGCCGTGCCCGGGGCCTGCGCTGCAGACACAGTTGGGCTAGGGCTTGGCAGAGATGCCACCCATTGGCTAGACCTCCGCGTCTGCACTTCCGCGAGGGTTGGGGAATGCAGGGCTGGCGCCTCACGGTTAGGGGTTCCATCGAGCATCTCGTCAATTGACGCGTGCTCTCCTTCAGCTTCAGTCTCGAGGATGGTCTCGACCGGCAAATGCGGGGGTTTGCCTTCATCCTCAGCCTCCTCTTGCTTGCTTACTCGAACGTTTAGCCCACTGAGATTTGGGGACGACTGTCGTTTTCGAGGCGCTTGGCCCTTGGGCTGTTTGTCCACTAGGGCTAGTTTCCACCAGCGCCATTTTTTCGAACCTTGGCTGGAGGTGGACCTTATGGAGGATAAAGAGGCATTTCGGTCGGTGCGAGGTAGTTGCCCGCTTAGGGAAGCGGGGACTTCGTAGGTGGGTTGGTGGCGGTCATTGATATTGGGATGGATAGATTCTGGCTCTTTGAGGATGGGTTGAGGACGTTTGCTGGTTTCTGGCTCAAGAGGCTCTAGCTCTTCAGGTGATTTCGCAGTTTCTTTAGTTGCAACACAGGCGAGGACGTGATTGGTCACGATCGATCGAAGTTTCGCCGGGTATGGATGAACGTTCTCAAGAGGATCGGAATGGTGCGAAGACCACGCTCGAGGTCTAGCATCAGGCGACGAGAGGGGTTCAGGGGAGTACCGATCAGTACCAGAGCTGCTCCTTGGAAGAAAATTCTTCTTGGTGGCTCTATCCCCCCCTTGCGGTTGAGCATTTAAGCCGCCATCGCGCATGCTTGATCTCAGCTCATCCTCAGACGACGTTAAATCGCTCTCGGAAGTATAAACATTTGAGCTAGGGGCTTTCATACGACTAGCCCCTGAGATTTCCGACAAGGCCAGTGCTTCAGTAGATTGCGACTCCCTAAATAATTGCCGTTGCGCTGAGGCATTTCTGTTCCCATACAAGTCGTCCATAGGGTCATCGGAAGTAGGCACCTCGGCTTCAGCGGTCAGATCTAGGCTAGGATCATACCGCCTCTCCAAAGCCTGATCGATATGATTGATTATGTCGCCCATGTGATCCGCAATACTTGGCTTATGGATCTGAATATGTGGTTGGCAACCCTCATTCTCCTGCAGTGGTGCTGAGTCTGATGGATTCTGACCGTCGTGTACCTCGGACCGTGCGCTGTTAATGTCATGCTCTTCCAAGCGTGGCTGACTGATTTGACACCTAGTTGGTGTTTCTAGCAGAGAACTCATCGATTGTTTCACGTTCTCGTTGCTTCTATGCCCTCTCTTGAGTCTTCGAATTTCCAAAGCCTCTCGTGTGGGCGGATGCCGCAAGCTCTGGATTTTCCTATCCCAATAAAGCGCTGCACCAGTTGGAGTGCGAACTACAGGAGTCGAAGGGCTCGACTTGATCCATCGTTTCTCGCTAAAGCTGTGACCGGCGAAAAGTCTAGGAGGCTTATCGGGAGTGACGAGACCAAACGACCTGTTAAGAGACACACGACCCCTGGGCAAGGGATCTGGTTCTGGTGAAGAGCAAGAGTCATATTTCTGTGTTATTTCAGGTATCGGACCAGGAATAGGAGGAGGAAGAGATGGAGGCACCACTAGCTTGCTTTGTGCCCCTTGCAATCTCTGAATGCGATCTGCAACAAATCCCTCTTTGACGAGAGGCCCCATTGCTTCAGAATACGGATTAGAATGATTTCTGATCCCCGATGGCTGCCGGGAATTTTCAATGTTGTTAAATCTGCGTCGCCGTACTTTCATGACCGGGTGATGAAATCTCAAGGCGTGCTGCGTGTGCCTGGATGAATTATGTAGAAAACTTCGACATGCCTAATCCATGAGCAATAAGCAATAACGAAAGCCCGCTGAGTCTATGAAAGATACTAACGAAGAAGCAGATGATTTACGGTGAGAAAGGTAGTCATGAAGTTAGCTCGGCATATGTTTAGATCATAGTGCATTTGCTGTAGGCCAGATTCGACGAACAAACATGGCAGGAGCAACTACGAAACACAGCAAAGCAGGAGCACATTCGGCAATTGCCAGCATCTAGAGTTTTCGTACGAATACACTGGGCACAATATACATAAACGCAGTTCTACTTCAATGACGCTTGCAGGCTCTCCAGAACCTAATTTGATGGGCAATGATTAGGACTTGATCTTATAACATGTTGATCGAGTATAGGAAAGCTTGCCTCAAGTTCAATCTTCGCTTCAGCGATATCCTGCTCACTTCCACTGCCGCCAGCAATTTTTTGAGCTTCGGTTATCTGAGATCGGACAGCCTGTGATATCGACAATTTGAGTTTGGTTCTGACTAGAGAGATATTCAAGGACAGCACATACATCTGCGCTAAAGTCTTCAAGAGGGAAGCCCTCCACAGCGTTGATGCTGAGCTGAGAATCTGGTTGCACAATAGCAAAACCTCCAGATACTGTGGAAACGTGCCTCTCGTTAGCAGTGTTCTGGTAGGCATCCGCCAAAGCAGTCCCTCTAAAAATCCAGTATAACAGTCCCCCAATGGGAATTGCTGTTTCCCATAAACCTCTCCCTCGGTGTGTGCACATACGAAAGAACTGTTTGCTACCACCGCTTTCCTCAATTACTTCCACAAGACCGGGCTTCAACTGTTCAATTGAGGGCACATGGTTGGCGAGGACACCCATCTCTCCAGATTCGGCAGGTATGTTGACTTGGACTCTATATTGGCCACAAAGGTCAGCGCGGGGATTCCTTGCAACGAGATTGGGGCTTTGAGGGCCCATTGATTCTAAGGACGTACACATCCGTAGATTTGTAGATTGACTATAATAGGCCTTTGAGTTAGCTTAAGCGATGGAACATACACTTCAGAGGAGCCGGCAACGCAATGGAATATCTTCAGTACCTGATGGGGCAGGGCAAGTGTCAGTTTGATCTTGTCCGACACTGCATCTGCGTAACCTCTTCGCTGCAACGGCAGGCGAACTGCAGCAGGTCGGGTGCGAGCCACAGCCCGAGCTATACGAATAGAGATCATGTGGACGACGATATATCGCTTGCACAGTAATTGCTTTGAGGTCGAGTTTGAACATCATTCGGCTACCTAGCTTTCTGGGTCTGTCACGTGAGGCTCGCCAAGTGCTAGTGCCCATTTGGAACTTCTTAAGGTAGTAGCGTGGCATGCCTGGGTAAGGTATTCCCATTGGACTCCGTACTTACTCTCGTTGTCATTGGAGAGAAAAACCGATTACATACAGTACGGTAGCTAAGTTCTCCAGAAGGAATTCGCCCATTGAGACGGGAGTATGTACTCGACTCGCCTGTCGTCGCCACGGAGGCTTTTGAATGATTGGATACGAGAAATCCCTCAATCAATTCGATAGGTTCCAGTTGCCAGACGGTCCCCGCTGCAGAGGAACACGTATGTACATAAGTATCATCCAGAGTACCTCCACAACCGTAGACTAGGGTTGCTAACGTGCCTCTCTATTACCGTTGTGTTTTAATCATACGGCTAGATCCTCATTCCTATCCGTGCCAACCATGCCATTGTCAAACACTGTACCAACCTTACCTTCTTTCTCGAGGGCCTCGTGCAAATACTTTGCACAGCTAGCATGTGGTGCTGTGGTGAGGCCGACTTCGGCTGCGCTGCGATTGACGCGGTGCGTGAGCTACTCATGCATGCATGCGGCGGGTTTCAGTAATTCGGACTCTTGACTCTTGAGGTATACTCCGTATGACCTTACCTTAGGCTGCTATCCTAGGGGTGTTTGGAGGTTTTAAGCTCTCCCACGGGCGCTTTGATTCGCCAGTAAAGCGTCGACTCCTTCCACTCACCGCAAGTTGGAGAGGCGGCTCAGTGGACTGTGGTTGACGATACCCCCACAGGTAGCCGAAGATCAATTGAACCTTTTACAGGTCCTTCGAGAACGCTCGGATCGGGTGTAGGTCTGTCGCCATTGCTTGACAGGATTGTTCGAACTACTGCGGGTGTGAGTTGCTGCGACAATCTGCCTCTCTTATAATGTACCTACCTACTGCCTTTCTGAGCAAGCCGCATGAAGCTCAAAGCACAGCGATCTAAGGTATCAGGTGTTCTCCGTTCTACCGGTGCGAAGTGAGGGGTCTCACGATGCACTCGTTGTTACTTGCATGTAGGATTGAAGATCACGGACAGACCAAAGATGCACAGCGCTATTCTAACTGAGATACCACACCAGTAGCCGTACTTTAATAATAATAATAATAACAACAACAACAACAACAACAACATCAACAAGGCTTCAAGCATGACATTTGATTCAAATAGCAGTACTATGTACTTCGTAATAGAAGTCCGGAGCAAATGCTTCCAACCTTCCTTGTTTGCCCGCAGTAGACCAAAGCGGCGCGCTTTCCGCTCTTTGAATGATTTCTAGGTGTGGAACTGTCTGTGGTCAGTCATCCGACCCATGAATAGGTACCTTAGAGGCTTAGCATTTCCGTGGCGCCCGAGATCTCCATCGTAACTTAGTACTACTACTCCGTCTACTCCGTAAGGTACTTACTTACCTTAGGTATACCGTATACTCCGTACAGTACCTACCTTAAATACCTACTTTAGCCTCACCAGCACACACATTCCAATTTGTTATTTATTATTTGTTATTTATCATTTATTACCGTATTAACACTTTGTTATCATCATCACCACTGTTCTCCCACTTTCCTTCTCTCTCTTCATAAGCACTACTATCGTACTGTCGTCTTACTTCACCACTACGTTGATTACTTCTTCTGCCCTTCATCCTTTGGATGTGTTGTTCCTTTTGCCCCCACCCCCACCCAACATACTCCTTCGTCAATCACCCCTCGGTCGGCTTCCATATCGCTTGAATTGCCCTGCCGATCTTCGTTTGCCTCTACTGTATTTGAGAAACACCGATCTGTCGCAACCCTCACTCACACACGCATCCGTGTTTCGCTCCCAAATCAACACAGCCACTGTCATTGTCTGCCGCATCTCGCATACCAACAACACCTAATCCTTCCCGGCACCAGGGTCTGGCCGATAAGTTTCAAGGCGCAGGGCGAAGTTCGCTCCTGTCGCACCCCTCGTTTCTCCAATTTTGAACGCCTGGAGGTCGCCCTCCTTGCGAATAACCCGATCGATACAGTCACTATGGTAGACTTATTATAGCAGTACGGTCCTGAGGGACACCATTGACACATCATTAACTCGAGTGTCTACAATCCTCCCTCGCCGTTGACCACAGGACATCGTTCCTGCAAACCAATCCATCCATTCAACACCCCACCAACAATTCTTCCACTTCTGCCGTAACACGTACATCTTGGGGATTTTCATATTCATTTGTCGCACCAGGAGAAAGTCGGAATCTTTCTTTTTGAAGTCCAGAATAATAGCATCACATTTACACAACCATCGTCATTCCGTCCAGCTCCATGGCCTATGATCAGAAAATGGGGTACGACCACGTACATAGCATCCACAATATGTCTGGCTCCAACAGTCCAGGCGTATCTCAGGAGAAACCCAAAATTGGAGAGGAGGAAACTGCCTCAGATGTTGATGAGCCCCCAGACGATCGCATCAGCTTCAAGCGACGAAACACTACACAGAATCAAACCTCAACCTCTCACATGCCTATTATGGGCGACAGAAGAGCTTCACTTCTTACCCAGGGGCTTCTTGTGAGTCTGAGCCTGACGCTACTCTCTGATTCCGAAGCCCCGGTCCTCACCAGTGATGGAGGGATGACGAGCCCGACCCGCACAAGTACGCCGAGTCCACCCCTACCAGCTCCCACGCACACGGGTTTGGCCAATATTTATGCCAAGGATGGGGCAACTGGGTATCGCGTAGACGGTCCTGTTGCGACGAGTCTCGCTCACGAGGAAGAAACCCCTACAAAACCACAAAATGTAATGCCGGAAGCCCCGCTCGGGCGAAGAAGGTGCATTACCTTTGCCTGTGGACGTCAAGAAGTTCAACAGGGCAGGCCTGATCAGGTCACAAAGACCGAGGATAATCCCAATACTTCAGCAACCAAACTTGCCGATCCACCAAAACGTCCTTGCATGTTACGATTTGCATGTCCAATGAAGCCCTCTACGGAAGCAGTCCGAAATGTTGCAAAGGCCGAGAAAGCGCCCGAGCGTATAGCAAATAACCCTCCGTCGCCTCAGTCAACCGGCAGCATGTCGATACCTGGATCGGCTCGTAGATCGCATCGAGATTCAGAGTCAACTATCAAGAACAGCTCAACGGCAAGTGTAGCGAGGAGCCCAAAAGCTTCTCGTTCTCGGAAGTCATCCTCCAAGAGCAAGAAGCTGGACGGATCGGAGGCAACTAGGTTCCACGAGTTCGCAGGCTCTTTCATTGCAGAGGACGAGTGGACATCGGAACAGACGGCCTATCGGCAGAAGATCACCGTCAATGACACCTTAAGAAAAGAAAATGCTATTAGGAAACTAGGGCAAGAAGCTGAAGAGGAAGCCCTTGAGGACGATGTCGACGAAGGAGCCGGGTCAGATGAGAATCTAGACGATCTCGAGGATGAAGAGGATCTCAACAGTGACAACGAAGCTTCTGACGGGGGCAATGAGTCGGATGATGAGGAGGGGTTTGCTGATTCGGATGACGAGAGCGATGTGGACTCGCAATATCAGTTCTGGACAACGTCCGGTCTCACGACAGCTGCTACGTCTACAGATCATGTAGAGCGCATCCGTCCAATGACGCATAGGTTACATTCGGACTCCTCTATAGACTCCATGGCTATTAAGGAAGATAAGGAGCAGATCAAAGGAGGCTCCGCCAAGCGAGCTGACAAGGGCCTACGGTTAAGAAAAGCCCCAAGAATGCGACCTGGTACTCCGGACCTGCCAGACAGCACCGACTTCGTCTGCGGAACCCTTGATGAAGATCGCCCTCTTGAAGCGGCGTATATGTCATGTTTAGAAGAGCGCAAACGTTCGAGGCATAAAGTCATTCCCCAGGACATTGACCCAAGCTTTCCGACATCAGATCCTGAGGAAGATGACGATGATGACGATGACGATAACTCCATGCCAGCAAGCGAGGAGCCTACGTGGATTATGGGACGACCTGATAACTCTGACGGAGAACACTCATCGAGCCAGAGAAAGAGGTTATCAAGAAGGTCAACTAAGTCCCCCATGCCATCACCGAAGCGCCTCCGCTCGCCAGCACCATCCAGACGTGCAGCAGTCCACCGTTCTCCACCACCGCGCCGTCTCTTTGGTCAATCGCCCCATCATACTTGGGGTCCTGCCCTATTGCAAGGGAAAGTAAAGTCACCACCTTCAACACGGAGGACGTCTATATGCATATCACCTGGGCAGAAAGGGAAAGGGTTTAACCTGCCTCATCTTGCCCAACGTCCTCATCTAACACATACGACATCACTGCCGAGAACTCCCAACCCCTTTTGGGGTCGACATCTTGAATCTCGTAATACTGAGTGGAACGAACACTCGGCTCGCAATCCGTCGAAGAATGGCGCACGGGATTCCCATAGTCGCGGGCCAATTGACATTGTAAAGGGTATTGAACACAGGAGGCAGAGGAGAAGAGAGAAGTTCTGGCGCCAACACTGTCGCACTACCGGCAAAGAGAGGGAGCGCAGGTGCCAACCCGGAAAAGGCGCCGAAAGGATGAGAGAGCTTGGTTTAGAGATGGCCGTAAGGTGCAAAGGCTATGGTCTAAAGGCAGAACTGATACTCTCTGCATGAAGAGCTTGTTCTGCCTGCGGTCAATTCAAGGTTTTCCTACATAGCACATCGGGGTCATTGCAGATAGATACAGACATCAGAGCAGCCTCTGATGAATCTGCGTCGGCTTAGATTTGTATATATTTCTGGTCATCCACACATACATCTAATTCGGATTACAACATGACGTATAGACCTTGTGCAATGGTGAATCTGCGCTCCTTTGTAAGTTGTTTCAGCTGCTGGTTCCGAACTGGCCAGGTAGTCCCCATCGAACGCCATTTGCGTACGACGGTTCCGCTCCCTGCCGCAACACTACTGGACACTGGTAAGAGTCTGATACAGCACTTGAAGTTTCCGGTTTAATTGCGTTAGGATGTCCACTTCACTTCCCTAGCAGATGATCAGTCTTGCTGTATTCAATGAGCTTGCACGATATGGATCGCGTCTTCGAGGGAAAATACATTCACCAGAGAGTAGATTCCGGGGTGCATCCTGTGTCGCTTCTGCACGATACTACAGGGTTCTATCTAGAGATTTCAGGAGATTTGTATCCAGTGATGGATGTTGTTTTGATGAACATCGGACACGATGACGAGTTCGAGGAACAGTGAGAGGTTGGCCGCAGAACGATGCAAACTTGATCAGTTCTGGAGCGGCACTACGATACGCCCATTGATTGTCTTTCTAGTCTATTTGGGTTTTCTACGACAGCTTTCGCCAACGGCGGTGAGCATACTCTTTTACGGGGCTGCTCAGCGAAGTTGCCGTTCCATACCTAAAGGCCGTTTACGGCGGCTTGGGAAGACTGCTTCTAAACCTTGTGCTTCGTTATGGACAGAAATTCGCACTTCAGACATCTGTAAGCATTGGCTATGTTGTCTCTCCGAGGTTGTCTGATTATGTTTTTGTTGGTTATTTCAAATTTGTCACCTTGACCTTGACATGTTTCAACGTCCTCCGGCATGTCTGCCCATCCTCTCTCCTGTGATCTGATATGCGAGCGTTCCTTTTCTCCCCTACGAATAGCATAGTCCGCGTAGTAAGAATATCATCAACGTACTTCTTCTCCAGTATCCCAGAAGATCAAAGAGCGGAGAGTATGGCATGAGTAGGTCCTACATTCCTGTGTCTCTTGCTGGATATTCCACAGCTGGATCAGTTTGCTATTCTTCAGTCACTTGCTTCGCAGGCTGCTCTACGACGTGTTGGTAATTTGCGGTATGTGAGTCTGTTACTGGGTAAAGTATGATTCGTCTGAGCCAGGAGGGGACTAGGTACCTACAGGCATTCATTTGTTATTGCAAGGACGTTTGCAAGGCGGAAATGCTGCATACAAACTGTTTCGGGTATTAGGTTTGACCTGACGTACTGCCGACAAGTATCCGAGGCTACCTATGGTCTTATCCGCTTGCCCTAACCTACAATATAAGAACAGTCTCTCCTACAATGCTTTGCTCAACACTGATACCAGCTCCAAAATAAACGCAGTTCTCGGTAGATCACAATGCACTCCTGAAAGGTACGAGGACTAGCTCTCTCAGCCTCTCAACGACTAGGGGGTGTAATCAAGCTTACCTTGCCCCTTATGTAGTCTATCCTTCTGCTCGGCTCCGTCTTTGCTCCTGCAACAATGGGCATTGCCACACCCGTAGGTGACGTCCTTCCTCAGATTCCTTGAGGTATTCATCCCTGACTGTTCCTATAAACCGTCATCTCGCTGTCACTGGAAGCCTCCCGAACGACGCCAAATGCTTCAACATAGCTTACTCCAAGTGCGAGATTGAGGCCGCTGCGAATCAAGACATCTTTCTGCCCGTCAGGGCCATCCAAGGCTTTCCTATGAAATACCCACTAGCCAATCTCAAGTACACAAATGGAGTCCCGTTCCCCGCCAGCGGGGGGCCGTGGGCTCAAGGGTGTACTGACACTAGCACTCTTCAAAAGTATCCATTGGTTCCTCGGGCCATCACGGGGACCTTTCGTATTGGGACTGCCAAGCCCTGGGACGGATCCACTACTCGCAGCAGCGTTGTGGGAGATGAGCTCCAGTCGGACTTTTTATTCATGAACGCTGAGGATGGCTTCTGTATGATTGCAACGGAGACACCAGGCGGGACGCCTGGGTGGCTACCTTGCAAGTGGTTTCCTGAGGGTTAGACGATTAAGATAGTCGCTGTATAGGTGCTTCGCGATTACAACCAAATGTTGCTTGATACGACACCCTAAAGAAACCCGGAAATATTGCTCCTGTACCTATGCATAAACGCTAAGAACACCTGTAATATTACGCTTTCGTTCTCGATCTATTTCTCTCTATCGTTGAAAGCATGAGATTCAAATGATGGGTCCATACGGGGCTAACATTGTGCGAGAAATGGATGGGAAAGGGCGCGTTGACTTGAGCGATTTAGACAGCTTGAGAGAAGATATAGATGGACAAGGGAATGCTGAAAGCTTTCATACTGTCATTGTGATAAACATATGTCCAGCCGGGCTCATGGCGGTGCTGCAACGGTTTCTATGTACATGACTCGAGTAATGAAAGATGCAGCGGTACAGCAGTGATATCAACGAGGGGTTCAAGCGACATGAACATTCTTTGGAGAACACCTCGCTGTTGTTGTTGTTCTTGTTCTTGTTCTTGTTGTTGATGTTGTTGTTAGCCCTCGGCTCATAAATTTCTTGGATCCTTTAAGATGCTGTCAATGTCATTTGGCTCAGTATCTCAGACGTGGAAATGGAACTAAGCCCCTTTGGGTTAGCCGTCTTGCTTACATATCTTTGTCCCATGTGCTGCACGAAGCCTGCGTAGTAAGCAGAGCTAACCCGAAGGGGCTTAGCTCTAGCACGTCTGAGATACTCGTACTGAGGCGTGTCACGTGTGAGGCAAGCTATCATCGCCAAAGCCAAGCTTGGCACTCTCGAAATTCCAACAAAGCGGATCCACCCCATACCACAACCCATTACTTCTACCAAACTATCCACCACGGTATCTTTTTCCTGCATTTCCTTCTGAGCTAGTATTGGTTCCCAGTTTTTGGTGTCTACAAGATAGCAAATATGTGGATGATCAATTGGTGTAGGCTGCTACGAAGCCCTTCCATAACCGTCCTTGAACATGTTAACAGAATCGCTGGCTGACTACTCCGAACTTCTTGCGTAGTTTGGGATGTTCTCGCCTCTCTCGGCCTGCTCAACAAGCACGCGAAGCTCCTGTTCCTGGGGCTCGATAATGCCGGCAAGACAACATTGCTGCACATGCTAAAGGTGGGCTTCTTCTTCTTCCATTGCAGGGTCAAATCTTGCGTGCAAAATGCTACGGCCGCCTGAGATAAAACATCCATGTGCCTCTACTTCAGGGCAAGTCTATGCTAACTTGTTCGTGCTGCTGCAGAATGACCGAGTTGCTATCCTACAACCTACGCTTCATCCCAGTACGCTTCCTTGTCTCCCATGACGGTGCAATTCACGGCCCAAGAGTAGAGCTAAAGACATCTGTCCAGCCTCCGAAGAACTGGCCATTGGCAACAACAGGTTTACGACTTTCGATCTTGGCGGCCATCAGCAAGGTAAGCTTCCAATTATTACAGTCACACTGGCATCGGAACATGGCATTTTTCATATAGAAGCTCCCAGCTAAATATTTCAGCCCGCCGCCTCTGGCGCGATTACTTTCCCGAAGTCTCTGGTATCGTCTTCCTTGTCGACGCCAAAGATCTTGAGCGCCTCCCCGAAGCCAAAGCCGAGCTCGACGCTCTGCTCTCGATGGAAGACCTTTCCAAAGTGCCCTTTTTAGTCCTAGGGAACAAGATCGATCACCCGGATGCCGTCAGCGAGGAGGAGCTGAGACATCAGTTGGGGTTGTGGCAGACGACGGGCAAGGGGAAGGTGCAATTGGATGGGATCAGGCCAATTGAGGTGTTTATGTGCAGTGTGGTTATGAGACAAGGTGAGTCCCTCGGATTGAGAAGGGTTTTTCATGGCATGTGGGCTAATCTGGTTGATTCACATGCAGGTTATGGTGAGGGGATCAGGTGGTTATCGCAGTACGTCTAGGGGATGAAACATCAAGTTCTTTGTACGAGAATGGAGCGATTAAGGAGACCGCGGGTTTAGTGGCGATGGCTTAGGAGATGATAGTCTACGGATTAGATGGGCAAGAGCGGTTACTTTGGGGATGAACAAGGATATCTTTATTCTTTGTCCTTTGGCTAACAATTTCCATGCAGCCTGTCGGTGCGTCCTGGTAGGATTTGTCAATTTTCATTTCGGGCATGGTGGCGTGTACAGTCTGTGGCATCTCATACTGCCTCATCTGCTGCTCATGTCATATTACGGTGGTTGGACCCTCATACGTGCTCTTTCCATTCATTATATCCATCCGCCATAGTCATGCCTTTGGTGCTGATAAACTCAACACGTGGGAATGAACGGCGAAGCGGAGCCGCTTCGGCCTTTCCCGGCTTGACAACCAAGAACAACGGCCGCTCCTTTTGTCGTGAGGGCTGTCGCCGTCCCACGTCGAGAATGGAACAGGCAGCATGACGGATACGGCTTGTCTAGATCCAGGTTGGTTGCGCATCGGGTTCCCTGTGCTGGTGGACCCCGTAAACAGACGCCTTGGATGTAGGAAATGAGGTCGGATTGAAGCACAATCCGGATAGACGCCGCACGCGTACGAAGACACCCTTTACCAGACACGGGTCCTTCTCACCAGGTTTAATCCATGAGACCAATCACATGAGATACGAGCATAGTACGTGCAGAAGAGGAGCAATGACTGCGCATGAAATCCCCCCTTGCATGCTAGGCCCCTAAGCACGAGGCAAACACTACGTATCGAAAAGACCCCATGGACAAGATCCCGCCCCCGTCGACCCTGACCCCAGCAAAGCGAAACCAATATAGAGAACAAACCCCTGCTTCCCGCCGTCTATCAACATTCCACCATCGTCGTCATCGGCGTCGTGAGCGTGGTGAGAGCAAGGTGCGGCAACGGAAGCCGAAGGTATTTGGAGAACGCAACGTTATGGGATAGAGGGAGGACTCGTAGGGTGATAGTTAGCGTTCCGAGCCTTCGATGGACGCGGTATTGTGGGATTGGTGAATATTTATTTCCGCCCGAACCTGCTGCACACGGGAAGTTCGTGTTGGTACATTTACTTCTTCTTCTGCTTCCTTGGAGGAGTTACGGGCCTGCCAGTGCTCATGCCACCGTAGACGTACTTTTGTTTCTTCTCCGCTGGCTTCAAAATCTGGATAGAACAAAGCACCTTAGCGGGACCATTGCTTAGTGTTTGTGGGCATGGGAACCCTGGATGGCGAATGTCTAGGGGCATGAAACGCACCTGAAACGAACACAACAAGCTCTCGTCAACGCTCATCATAGCGCCCGCATTGTCGAATTCCCCGCAATAATTAGGTGCGCTGAACAAAGTGACAAGCTGCCTCTTGGAGAAAAATTCGTATCCATCTTCGACGACTTGATGCGCGCGGCAAATAAGATCCATGTCATGTTTCTGCAAGAATCGAGACACAACATCGGGACCAAATGTGAACGAGACACCACGGTCATTTTCGCTCCAGCCAGTAATGTCTTTGTCAGGATCTGACCAGAGTAAGTCGCACAAGAGGCCACAATCGGGTATCTAAAGGAGTCAGCAGGTCATTTTTTCCGAGTTAGGCTTGGAAGTCTGTTGAAGCGTGCGAGAGTGAGAAGTTCGACATACGTCTGTAGGTCGCATAACGCGACGAATTTGCTCCATTGAATTCAAGTCTGGGCTCAAACCTCCGTGCATTGTAAAGATCTTCTCGTCAATGATTGCTGCAATGGGCAGGCAGTTGAAGCAGTCGGTGAATGTCTTCCACAGCTTAATGTTGTATCTCCGCTTGCACTCATCATAAAACCCGTATATGCGATTGATCGACGCACATTCATGGTTCCCCCGGAGAATGAAAAAGTTCTCGGGATATTTGATCTTGTATGCGAGCAGTAAGCAAATCGTCTCGAGGGACTGTTTACCTCTATCGACGTAGTCGCCAAGGAACAGGTAGTTGGCTTCTGGAGGAAATCCGCCATACTCGAAGAGACGGAGGAGATCGTAATATTGCCCATGTATATCGCCGCAAATCTGTCTCCCAACACACCATTCGTAAGCTTCAACTGCATAGTAGCTCGGAGCGAAGCAGAAACTCTGGAAAAGGTAAGCACTTGCCTTGATGGGCGCCTCGAGTTCCAGCAATATGGGCTGAGAGATGAAAATTTCTCGAGCTTTTGTGCACAGATAACGGATTTCTGTTTCCAGCAATTGTACCTGCTTTCCGGGTCTACTTCCTCTCACTTCCAAAAGCCTGTCGATAATGGAGTCGAGGTCCACGTCATTCTGATCCGCCATAACTTGTCCCCTTTCCTGGCGAGATTCGATATGGGCTAGAGGGTGCGCAAGGCAAGATCCGGATCGGAGGTATCCTGGTAATTGCTCCTCTTCTCAGGTGGCCAGTTCGAGATCTCTAATACTGTTAGTCTGTAAGACGTGGGACTACTCCATCCATACACAAACAACATCACGCGCCCGGCCGTGGGGCAAGCTGGAAGGGAACAGGATGGACACAGCCAGCCTCATTCATCAGGATATAAGGTGCACTAACCTGAGCAGAGCCCACGTACCTGCTTGACAACTGTCCTTCGCCGCTGCGCGTCTAAATTAGCACAGAAGAACGAAATCCTTGTGCTTTCGGACGGCGGGGTGGCCGGGTGTCTAGGTTAGAGTACTTCTGGCCTCCTATACCAGATGTGGTGATGGAAGAGCAGTTGACCTGATCCTAGGTTCCGTGATGCTGAAACGGGTCGAATCAATTAAGCTCTGATGGTGAAGATTTTGTGGCACTCCGTAACGGCTCGTCGTTGGGCTTCCTGTGTTGATCCCACAGCAGCAGGAATTGGAGATCACCTTCCGGCCTACGGAAGCAGTATGTCGTCGGTTGGGAGGATTTGAAGAGCTGGTGTCAGATTTGGTAGAGTGACGTTGGCGCTTGGTAAAAGCAAAGGAAATAATGCTTTCTCTTTGCCTAGGTTCTCGTTTAGGGTGCCTTACCTAAAAGGAGGGAGAAAGGAATGCGAAGCGCGCTACGTACGACTGAATCTACGGGAGACCACTAGGACAGTCTACGTATTTTGTACTCCGTACGGAATACTTCATAAGATGCCTGGCGGTTCCCTCACGATTGCAACAAATCATGGTATTCTCTCTGCCTCGAGTCGCTCAATGTAAGCCTATAATTTCCATCGTTGAAATGTGATTCCACAGCTTGCTTAGCACTATCCATAATTCATGTGGCAAGCTTACCAGCAGATGTCTACTCGAAATATTACTCACTATGCCGACATTCTTTTGTATTTCAAGTCGAAAATATTGAGCATTGTCATGGACTCCCTGGAGACCCATCACTTGTTAACGAAAGTTCATAGGAGCGTTCGAACCAATTCAATTCTTTAACTTAGTTTCTCGACGCGCACGACCATCGCTGAAATTCTTCTGAGACTCCATGACGCCGCCAAACCTCTTCCCAATTTCGAAGAGCTCCGTGCAATGCAACGCCATTGGACCTAGTACCCGCTCAAATTGCTAGACAAGTTATGATAATTCAACAGAAAGCCACCGCAGAATAACGCCTAGAACACTTGGAGGAAGATCTAAGACACAAACGCTCATCGCTGACAGAGGTATGCTAGCAATGAAACGGAAGCAAGACGGGCAGTTCTGAGCAGATCGCAGGTCTCCACACCACATCTAAGGAAAGCGCTGACAGATATGAGCTGAATGTAGTACAAGATCTCAAGAGTTTGAGACGTGAATTGACGTTTGTAGCGGTCCACGCAGGGTCGTTGGTTCATCCCAACGTCCGACTGCCACTGGTGATCCCTCGGCTGGTGGTACAGAGATTCGAGAATTCTGGCCTAATGGCACTGATATGGTTGAATCCCGGACCGGAGGATTCAGATCCCTTATGCGGACTCCAGCCTTCTTCGCTGAGAACATTCAGCCAATTGCTACCGACTTCATGCTTCAGAGCCTCGACCTTCTGACGGTAGGCTTCTCCATTCAAGTTGAAGTTATGAATGTCATTTGCAAGAAATGGGCCCTTTTCTGTAGATCCTGAATTGGGTGGCGAACGAACAGGAGACGCTGGACTAGAGATGGGCGTAGATGATGGAATCGCCGGACCTTGTAGTGGCTGAATGTCACCTGCAATCTTGCTTGGCATTTGGTTGTTCAGTTTAGTAGCCAGAGATTTACCCATATTGGACGTTCGCGTATGAGACGATGCCTCGCTTAACACCTGGTGATGAGTACCGTCATCCCTAGACAAGTCCACAATCCTTCGCCTTGCACCCTTTCTCCTGCGATTGGAAGTGACGGCGATATCGCTCTGTGTTGTTCGTGGCATCGGTCGTTGCGTTGCCTCGATCGTGTGACCTCTATATTCGCCAGTAGCTGCCACGGTTGAGCTGTCCGCCGTAGACGGAAGGCTCATCTCATGCTCTACGGGTACAGTCTTGATTACAGGCACACTTTCTACTTCCATGACGCGGTCCCGGAGCTGCCTTCGTTCGCTATACCCAGGACCCGTTCCGTCAATTATTATATCTTCGACGAAGCCTGGAGTCGTTCGGAAGAGGTTGAATATGGTGATTCGGTAGTTGCTGTGGGATTTCACAAAAGGATTACTCACCACCCAAATCTCACGAATATTTGGAGTCCCAGTCAGTCGTGCTACCTCCGTTGGATCCTGTATTCTATTATCCCGAAGGTCCAACCGCTCCAACGAGAGAAGTCGTTCTATGCCAGCGATAGATGCTAGGCGATTTGCCCGAAGGTTCAGTGCGGTAATTGCAGGGAGTGGGTTCCGCGTTAGTGAGTGGAGGGATTCAATCATGCAATTTGAAAGGTTAAGAGCTCGCAATGCTGTCAGCGTTGCTAGAGAGTCAGGTACCTCTGTAAACAGGTTCGAAGAAAGATCTAGTGAATGTAAGACGTTTGCAAGCGGTGCAAGACTCGCCGCAGCCATGGAAGTGAGCGAATTATCGGACAGGCTGAGATGCCTCAGGAACCTCCATTTCGATGCTGGGACGATCCCCATGCTCAAGAGATTTGATGAGCTTCCAGCTCGATATGGTCCGCTTGACTGATCGCTAGAATTGGAACTGCCGGATCCAGAGCGCTTGATCTTGTTGGTACTACCTCTCATATGCTTGTAGGACGACTCCTGTCTCGAACTTGTTGGACGGCTTGGGGACGTGCTTTTGGGCCGTGGTCGATGATGCGACCCTGAACCATCCGATCCTCCTTGAAGTACAAGACTGTTGTGAGAACCAGCACTGCGGGCGAGCTTTCCATCCACTAGCGGCGATCCAGGGGCCGAATGCGCTCCTGCTAAGTCGCTGTACCGCAATGACGGGGTTGTGGGCCAGGCAACTACTGGTGAGCTCTGGCTCTTCGACGAGCGCCGACGTCGCTTATCCATATCATCCAGCACAATCCCAACGAGTACATCAGTCGGATTCTCTAAATGTGCGCGTTTCAGCACGAGTGAGCGAAGCTGGTCCGCCAGCCTATCCCAGCCAAAGAATTGCCTGAAGTCTACATCACAAATCTCAAGCGCACTCAGGTTCTTGAACGCAAGTAATGGGACTGCAGTATCAAAAGGAAATTCCTCATAACCCTGGATCAGACGGGCTCTGCGGTCCGGCGACAGCCGCAAGCAAGGAATCTTGGTAAACGCAGAATACAAATACTTGAGATCGGTTATCACTTGAGCTTTGGCCTTCTCACTCTTTGCAGCATTGTTCGAAGAACCAATTCCTAGATTGGACCACAAAGCTGACATGCCTGACATCACACTTTGAACGCTGGAGACAGAACGTATCGAGTCTCGGTCACTTCTAACCTCCGATCTTTGCGATTGACTGAGGAATGAGACATAATTTGCAGGTGATCGCTCGGCATGGATATTTTCTAAACGTATGTTCATTGGACCGATTGGTATGCCGACTTCTTCGAAGCGGGACAGGAGGAAAAACAGATGGTGCGGCGTGAGAGTGAGCTTGGCGGGTTTGATGTTTTGCGAGGCAAAACTGAGACTTCCCAATGAGAGCGCAGCTGCGAAGGCGCTAGAACTTGATAACGGGAGGGCAGAGCTCTGGTAGGCGCTGGAGTGGGCAGTTGCAGTATCTCTGGTCTGGTTATGTGTTTGCCCATTCCTCGGACCTTGCCTACGTAGTTGCAGGGCATTGGCGAGGGCTTTCTCGTGCGTGCGGACAAATTGTGCTAGATTCTGCGAAGAGTTAGTGTATCGCACAGAACAATATACATCCACGGGGGTCTTCTAGTAACCCGGGTTTCTCACCTTAATGAATGTGTATCCATCCTCGGAATCCATGTTGGGCAATGCATCAGGTTTCCCCGTGTATGTGACTGCGAGTTGGAGGTAGAAGGTACCGTGAACCACGCTCAGGTGTGTCGACACAAACCACCAGATTAATGTTGCTAAGATCCTTCTTTCAGCCAATCCAAATATCGGCGCCCTGAGAACGGGCGAACGTAGGACTGGGGTTATGTCCTCGGCTCGTCTTGAGAATGACGAGAAATGGCGTGATAGCAGGCCTTACTTCGTAGCCCGCAAATTGGGGAAGCTGCTGGAGGATACTTCTGCCACAGAGGTCTCGAGGATGGTGGGGTGTTAATTGGTTCCTGGCCTCCACCCTTGGACACAAATTAGATAACGAGAAGCGAGCGACGAGAAAGGGTCGGAGCAAGTGCGCGCGACCAACAACGAAGGTTTGGGGAGGCGGAGCCAGCTACGGTGGAATATGCGAAGAAGATGCAGCGTGCAGGAAGGGTCGAGATTTGACTGGGCGCTTTTTGAAGCAGATCGGCAAGCACTTGGGAGATAAGCAGTGGTTGCAGCAAGAACCGTCATATGCAGCCTACTGTAGCCGCCAATAGTAGTAAAGGAAGGCCGTGCTTGTGCCAAGGACCAAGTGGGGGGATGGTCAAGACTCGGGGATAAACCAATGCTGTTATTGTTGTTGTTGTTGTTGTTGTTCTTGTTCTTGTTCTTGTTCTTGTTCTTCTTGTTGTTTGTTGTTCTTATATTTGATTTCGTGATGACTGTTCGGTGGGGTGTGAAGGTTTAGCGGAGCTGTGAGGAACAGCTCCGTCGCTGTAGACTCCTGACAGTGACAGGAGGACCCGAGGGACCTTAGTTGGTATCGTTCAACCAGACGATTAGAGTGTTTTTACAGTAGGCAACCCCCACTCTCTTGTTCAAGGGCGAGCCACGCGTGCCTAACTGCTTCCGCTCAAGCTCGTTCGCTTCCAGATGCGCGCCAACGAAAGGTTTGACGGACGTTTTGGTACTGCTGTACGAGTACCTTACTCTATTCTGTCATAATCTGTATGGAAAAGGAGTGATACAATCCCCGACTTCTCAGCAGGCCGAAGACGGAGGGAGACGACGAGCTTAAGGAAGACCGTGGACCATGAGCTGTGCACGGTGCACCATCTTGATCAGTTCAACGCCACCAACGCTTACACATGCTTTTCACCGCTGTTCTACCCACAAGGTCGCCAAAGCGCGGTCACGAGCTCTCCGGCCGCCCACTTCATGGTGTCTAGAAGGCGTGCATGGGACTCGCATCATCTGCTGATATATCATATATGCCGTACCCACGAAAGCCGTCAGCCACCTGGTCTTACTCTACCTCGACTATGCCTTAAGCACCCATGGTATATCTCTATGAGACAAACAGCAATCCACTCATGCCGAACACACACAGTTTCAACAGCGTCGCATGTCAAATGTAAAGACATGGGTTTTGAGTAGGCCCGTTAAAGTGGTTGCATATGCTTCAGGTACATACTTTAACCTTCGATCCTATGACGCTAAACGCATTCGTGATGATTGATGCATTTTTGTTTATCGTTACGATACCTCACGAGTCTAGGGACGAGACTGCTAGATACATTCGATCGAACCGGCTCAAAAAACCAACTCTACATCGTCTCTTCTACCTTTGATCACGCTTCCATGCATGAACCAATTGCTCGCTTATCATGGTGGCAGACCGGAGTTTCACAGCGAGGAAACGGTAGTGGAGTGACACAGCAGCGGTAATATGCACCTATGCATGCATGTCATGCTACAGTAGATGGAAGGGTTTAAGGGATCAAGCGTCAATCCCTTTATCAGATCTTTCAGCAACATGGCTCTCGTCCTCCAGACCCTTTCAGCTCTGATTGCCTTTTGTGTGCATTGGTGATGTTTTACATCGATTCGTCCCAGTCACACCGTGTCCGTAGTCTTTCTTCTAGTTCCCTCCTCGGGTGAAACAACCAATCGTAGTTTGAACCTTAAAACGACTGCTGGATGATCATCACTGGGGTACTGCCAGGTAGTGACTCGCAAATGAAGTGCGTTCTCGATACCAGGAAACGCAAAGATATCAGCTATTCATTGAGAGCCTTTCATTGAGCCATGCTTCAGGACAGTCTCGCCGTGGCAAGGAATATCATCACTAGGGGGGGGCAGAAACTCAGGAAATTATAACTAGTTTTCTTAGAAATAGTTCAAGCTCAATTGCAAAGCTTTTGTGATAAGAAGGATTGGGCCGACGAATACGTGAAACCCCTTGGAAAACGTACATATAGAATATAAGGGAGCCACCTCGGATCAATAGGTCCGCTTGTAAAGTACTAGTGACAACGAAGTATATTCTTCTTCTTCTAAAACATAAGGTAAACAAGCACATATGTAGCTTGCTGAATCAACCTGAAGTAACACCACATGCTGATAAGCAGAGCCACGATTAATTGAAAAAGACATTGGACGACAAGTTGCCTGGAAGCGACAAGTGCTCTCTAAGAATTTCAGCATTTTATTGGGTCTACAGATTCTGTACCTCCCACGGCCACCACGCGATCTCTCGCCTTGAATTTTGCAGCTTGGGGTGGTTTTCAGCTTGGAGCTTTCCCTGTTCCTAGGTTTTCCCACTTGTGTGCCTTATATTTGAGGCTGCTATTGATGCCTGTACCATTGTTTGATCTAGTCATGGCCCCCGTAACGTCGTGTCTACCACAAGCAGAGTGCATCTCACCATCTTGAAAAATTAGTATACCTTTGCCGGCTCGTCGGTAATCTCGTCTTCCGTAGCACTGGTATCGCCCTCAGCATCATCGTAATTATCAAAAAACACCCCGCTTTGCCGCTTTATCTCCTGTATTATACTCGACCGCCGGTCTTCATGCTCCAACAAAGGCCGTTCATCTCCCGAAGAGCCGCCAGCGCCATTTCTCATTTCTTGGGCGTGCAGATGGAAGCTTTCATCATCTCTACCGGTCGTGCTGTCTGGGTTCTCCTCGCCTTGCCTTCCCAGCAACAGGCCCTCTTCAATCAGACGTTCAATCTTCATCCGGTTCGACAAGAAGAGCAATTTCGGAAAAGTCGACAACTGACCGGCTTGGATCATCCTGGCCAGTCTCTGGGGCGTGGGATCGGAGAGAATATAGTAGAAGTCACTGATGCGACTCTTTGGCCATACCGTGATCGTCCCGCTAAACTGCTGGAGCCATATTACCGACCAATCCTGGCCCAACGGACGAGGTAGGAGCTCCAGGTGCCGGAGGACCTTGACGGATTTCTGCAAATCTAGCTTCAGATACGTTTCTAGGGCGCTGCCGATGTAACCACCACGCCAGCCACGACCTTTCCGATGCGTGACCGGACGACCTACACTCCCACGGGAAGAGAAGAAGAAGAGGTTGATGTGCGGATTAACTTGGCTGACTAGACTGAAGTTCACGTTAAAATGGAGGTTCAGTGCTTTCAAGGGGATGTCTGTTCGTAAACTGCCATCCTTCCACTTGTTACCGAACGACCAGGGCGCTAAACTGCCATCACGAGTCTTAATCATCAGTACAACGGCATTAAGTATGGCAGGGACGGCCGCCGAAGCTAAGACGGCGCTCCAGATTACGCAGTCCGGGGCGGTAAGATAGTTGACCAGTATGGTAGGGGAATGCGGGTCCGAGGGAACGCACGAGACATTAAGTGTCCGGCCGGTACGCTCGTATGCCTCTCGGAACGTCGTACTCCCTCGACAGAACCAAGCCGCATGCTTTGCCCATGCCAAGGAATCAAAGCGCGCCCCCGTCCTCCACCAACGGGATACCCAAGTACGGAGAGGCTCATCACAGGCTTGCATGTGGTATGCCAGGGCTGGCACTAGGATTTGGTGGAGCTCCTCGTTCGTTCTCGTGCTTGTTAGAGCGGCTACAAGAGCTCCTCCGGACGTGCCCGTGATGACGTCTGGGAGTAAAGAAGCATCGAGAAGAGCCTTCACCACACCGAAATGATACCATGCAAAACTGGCACCGCCAGAGAGGCATAATGCTGTGCGTCCGAAGTTGGTATGGAGGTGTTTGGCGAAGGCATATTTATCTACCTGGCTGAGTTGGGGCGAGCGTAGTACAAAAGCCAGGGAGGCATGGAGCTCGTCAATGAAACATTGAGCGAGGTTCTTGGTTCCATAGTACGTCTCGCTGTAGAGCCGTGGGTTCTCTACCCCTACGAAATTGTTCTTGACGCAATTTTCAACGAGCCTTCTTAATTGATCGATGGATTCCCTCGTCGAATCGCCGCAGGTTTGCTCTTGTAGACTTGCTCGTGCTCGACCGGCCTGCAATTGGTCCTTGACTTTCCTCACGGTAGTATGATCATAGAATGCGTAATCGTCCGTCTCTTTCCACTGCTCGTTGCCAAGATGCTTGTCAAGTTCTTTGGCCGCACGTCTCCAATCCTCGAAACTGGTTTTCAATCGCAGGCTCCGCCGCAGATCTTGTCTCCGCCCTCTCCACGTGAAGAAATGCTCGTAGCCGTAAACGTAAAGTCTGGTGGCTAGGTAAGATATGGCCAGGACGATGATCCACCCCAGAACCAGCAATAGCAAGGGCCACTTCAGGACACTGTACACAAAGCCTTCCCTCGTCTCGTCTTTGCTTCTCTTTGATATCTTCTTGCGGGCTCGGGCACCTCTCCGCCGTACACGTTGGTGTATGGGGCGCCAGTCATTGAGAGCTGTGACCGGAGAGCTTTCTGGCGCATTTAGAGCTTTCGCGAACGCGTCAACGTCATCTTGATGTATGAATTCAGTATCGAAGTCGGGGATATTGGACGGGTCGAAAGCAGCGCTTGGGAAGATGTCTTTCGCTGCATCCATTTTCGGCATATCGCTCGAGGAAAGTCTCAAGAATTCAATCATTCATCATGGTTCTATCAAGGTGCTGTCGTCTTTGTTCTAATGGATTTTCTATTGCAGATGCGACAACGGGATAAGTCATACAACATATACACAAGAGCGGCGTTTCCTTGTTTCTACGATTCTTCACATTTGGACCCTTGCTGGCACGCAAATGCTACCCACCTAGGCCACCCACGCTACATTGTTTCGGCAGCAAGAGAGATAAAAGTATGATCGGAACTGCGCACTATCCAAACCCAAACCTTACTCCCTTAGGTCACCTCCTGCTAAACGTAGGGCGTACACCCAGCTTAGCCCTCGTTACAAGACGCCTTCGACACCGTGATATTCAAAGCATACAATACCCGTTCCTATCATTCCATTCCGTCATCCTGGCTTCCTGCTACCCTAGCTTTCTGCTTCATAAGATAGCTCCTCTTGAAGTATGTATTAGGATGGACAATGGTATCCAGGTCGGCAGCCCCCCATGACCCATCTTCCTTCACCCGTCGAATATCGCGCTTGTGTGCCCACTCGAATACTCGATTACACGCAATGTGATACCTCTTCTTTTCTACGTCGTCCTTCACCCCTCGCAACACATCGCGATCGTCAACGCCCGTCTGTTGCAGTAGCGAGGTCAGGTTGTCGACATTGAAATGGCGATATGGGCATCCATGACTCTCTCCGCTACCCGGGGGGTGTTCTGTCAGGATCTTCTGGCACGAGAACGGGGAATAGCCTCGACCCCGGCGAGTAGCGTCACCACCGACATCGCCGTACGCGTGGCGAATGTTGTATTTATAGTCTTTGTTGAACTCGTCATCTGTCTTGAACTTGAAAGACTGGCGCCAAAATAAGAGACAGTCCTCCATTGAAAGCCCAATGCCTTTGAGGAAAAGCGTGTACTGGAGACGACCGAAGTGCTTCAGATGGCTATTCTTCCGCAGCGTCATATGCAGATTGCGCATGCAAAGGGGAAACTGTTGGGACAAGGTGTCGATGGAAGAGGCATTAATGGGCGCGCCAGGCAATGCGGTGTCCGAGTCTGAGATTGTGGAATCTGGGGTAGAGAAGTTCTTTGAGAGATGATTGAGGATCGGTGTGAGGCGATCATCCTCGTCAAGACGAGGTAAAGCCCGGGCAGTGAGCTATCAGAGATCTTAGCTCATCACTATGCTGAGCATGAAGCGATCACGAACCTCCATTCCTTGGTCGATTTTCGCGCTGAAACCAGCAAGTACCATGCTCATCTGCTCTCTCACCGGCACGTAAGCCTTGCCAGCCTTCAAAAAGACTCGGCGGCCTTCGACAAGTTCTGGCACGGTTTCGAGGTCCACTTTGAACCAAACTCCTTCCTCCATCTCTTGCCGCTTCAAGCCTGGTGTTGCATTGAGAAGATCCGCCGCCAAGCTTTGTTTTTCCTGCTCCGAGACGACTTCCCAGTCCAGGCTCAACGACTCGACGAAAGCCTGTCGTTCTTTGGCGTCATCGTTCTGAAAGCGGAGCTTGAACAAGGCGCCTTCAACACGCGCGAATCGCCGTCGTAGATCTTCGGTGGAGGAGAAAGCAAGCCGGAGTATGAAATGTGAGTAGTGGTCTTTCTGTCGTTCCAGCTTGAGTCGTTCATCCCGACAGCCAACAGAAGACGACGTGTTTGAGGAAAGAGGAAGCCACTTTTGTAGAAGAGGTAGCATGTGCGCCGTGGTCTCGGTGGGAGATTTATTTCGGAAAGAGCATGCTTCGATCTCCGCGAGAACTGTTGAGTATCAACTTGGAAGCGCTCTGGAAGCAGTTTTGCGGTCACTAGTACTTCTCAATCTATTAATCGCCCATTGTTCAAATTGCTCGAGCGTAATCTCCGCTGTTGGTGGGGTTTCGTAGAGGTTCAAGCGGTGAGGATATTCCTGCTGCTTGTAAAGTGGTGTTGCGAACTGCTTTTTCTTGTGATCAATGGTACTTCTCCGCTTGGGATCGATACGGTTAAATTCTTGTCGGGTCATCCTACTACACTGTGATGGCGATGAAAGAATAATAAAATATTATATTGTGAGCGGGTTCATTAAATGATTAACGCGTAGCGCGACTTCGGCGCGACGTGTTGGAGGATTAGAGTCACGTGATTGAAGGTAGATTTGACATTAGTTAAAAGCAGTCGATGGGATCAAGTTGCCCCCAGTAATAGAAGGCGTATCAAACAAGATCTTAGCTTAGTGTTCGGTTGTCCATACCAAGTGGTTCAACTACCTTGAATCGACAATCGACAGTAAGTGTCCAGCACCTTTAGCAAGCATCCCATCATCGCTCCAAGTAGACGCTGAGCGGAAAGAAGTTAATCCAGTCGCTGTTCCACAACCCTTTTTCGATGTTTGTGCCCAAAATTCCATATCCATCGTGACAGCCGTAAGCTCGTCAAGATCCAATCCATTTCAAATCAATACGCTCGAGGAAGTCAGCGCCCCACCCATCCAAGCCGATATTACAATATTGATACAGGTACAAGCACATCATTAAATCTTCAAGACATTAATTGTTGGATGTCCACATCGTTCCCTTGAACCCAAGGTCCTTTCTCTTCCTCCGTTGCGTTGTGTAAGGCTTCCGCTCGCTTGACCGTCTCAACATCCAAGTCCGTTACGTAGGATTCGCCGTCGCCCAGGCGCATGCGGACTTCAAATTCACTGTTCAGCATCATGTCGTCCTTCCAAAGACGTCGTGACCCATCATATACGCACAATACCCTTTTCTTCATCTTCATCTTTTCTGTAGAGCAACCCCATGACACTGGATAATGCTTTCTTTTCTTTCGGCCCTTGCCGACCAAGGGGGCGGCCCCCTTGGAAAGAGTCATACCACGACCTTTAGCAGCCACTCCCGTACGGTTGGCTTTCATGATGGAGCTTCCACCCCCGACGTGCGAAGCGCCACCTTGGGCATGTGCTGATTGTCAACATGGATTCCGAGTGTGGGACTTGATGGTGCCCTTGCCCGAACGGGTGCTGGCCTTGGACGAACTAGTCCAGCTCTCGGAGCCATCGTCTTTGACGTCACCACTAACTTCTTCCTCACCGAAGGTCGCAGCGTCTAAGGGAGCATGATCTGAATCTACGGGGAGCATGTGGCGTTCCAAAGTCTCTCGAACTGCTGGATCGTTGGCTATTCCAGTCAAATGTTGCTCATTGATGGCTTCGCTGGGTTCTTCTTGCTGGACGACGCGAAGGACACAATCGTCCAGATGCTCGTAGAACTCTTGTGCGTTATTGAACATGGCCGAGCAGGTCGAGCATCTGCCAGTGACGTCGGGAGGGTGATTGGAGATCTTTCTAACAGACGCAGCAGTAGGACTCTTCTTACGACTATTCGGAGGGGTTTGCTCCACTCCATGCACAGAGGTTAAATGACGCTTGAAGACGTCAGCGCGATTGAAACTCTTCTCGGCAGCCGAGCCCGATCCCGGGCAGAATCCGCACACCATGTTGCCCTTGTAATGGGTCAGGGTATGTCGATTCTTATCGTACTTGCGGGCAAAGCCCTTTTGATGGTAGTCGCATGTCACAATCGGACATTTTTCAGGCCTTTCCGACTGATGGGTAAGCATGTGCGCCTTCAGGTCCTTGAACAGCCTGCCACAGTCAATGTTTGGACAACGGCCCCTTTCCCTACCATCTTCGTCGAATCCAATGCTGGTCGATCGTGGGCTGTCCTGCGAATTGCGTGAGAAATTGGAAGCTATTGAGAGTCTGCGTGCCTCTGATCCTTGTGGGTATGGCTGATAGGATGCAGTACGTAGAAACGGAGATGCAGTACCGCTCCTGATCCTCGTAGATCCTGGCCGGTGCGATTCTTGGCTGGACACATCTGACGGTGCTGGTGAAGGAGGCTGAAAAGTCTGCGATGGAAGGTGGAATGCATGGATTGCTCCTGTGTAGGGTGCCATGGTACCGTTTTGCACAATGGGCGCATCAAAGGGTTGGATAAGAGAAGGATCTATAGCAATAAGCTGTCAGCCTCAGTCATACGAACATGAGAATATTGTTGATCAGAAGAAAACAAAAGCATCGGCATGAAGAAGATGCTAGACATAAGGGAGGAATGAGGATGACAACCAAGGAAAACCAACAAGATGACTCGAGTGGAGCAATATATCTGCCGCTACTTTGACTAAAGAAAGGAGGTTGTGATTGGTTATTATGAGACTGATTAGATGAAACCGGAGATGGTGTTGGCCGGCTATATGGATGCAATCGCCGAAAGGATGCTGGTGGGCTTCTTTGTACGTTCGCCTCACCACAAACAGCGGTGGAGTGCCTGCGAGGATGGCACTGGCGCGAAGCTGGAGGAGAAAAGCCACGCGGAGCGAATGAAGACATGGCAGAAGCCGGCGTGGTAGGAGCCTTGAAAGAGCCTGCCGTGTGTCGGGCACGAGAGACCGGATGCGTCCCACGAGGAACTATAGGAGAAGCATTTGTCGATACTGCTGAGGCTGGAGAGACTAAATGCGGAGAGGCACTGATGCCACTGTTGACCTCTTCTAAGATTGTATCTATCGTAACATTCCGTGTGGCCACAGAAGTATCTAGTGCCAACTGTGGAAAATGAAAAGTAGAGATGGGATGATGCGAAGACGGAGAAGAAGAGATCGCAGAAGCGTTCGAGTGACTGGTAGAAATTGATGACGGAGAAGTGTCCCCAGACTTACCAACAAAACCGCTGGGGTATTTGCAGTCTTCAAACGTTAAATCGTGGTCTATACTCGTCGTTGGAAAGATATCGTTCCCAAAACGATCATTATGAAACATCCCAGCCGCGATGCCTAATCCGAGGTGTGAATCGGTCCAATGTTCTTGACCGGGGATAACTTGGGTGGCATGAGAGTAAGGTGACCCTACTGCCGAAGACGCTGTGCTCTGACCAGACGCACCCGAGACGGATGATACCGCTGAAGGAGGGTGGTCATAGGGCTGTGATGTGGACGGCGAGGGTGATCCTGATGGAGTCCATCGCTTTGGTTCCTGCTTTGCGTCCCCCTTTGGTGCATCGAGGACAAATTGAGGAGCGCCATGGTAGGATGAAGATCCAGACGAGTATGCCAGGGCCGGTGGGTAATGGTCATAGGATGTGTTTGCTAGGTCCGAGAATGGTTGCTGCATGTTGGAGGTTGTTTGGGTGTTGTAGTGGAGCCCGTCGAAGTCGCTGTCGCCTCTCGGGTCCAGCATGTCCAAGTACGAGGAAGGATCTCTTGGGAAGAGCACGAAGTCACTGAAGCTGTCGCGGACCAAAGCCATGCCCTCGGACGGTAATTGTGGGCCTGAGGCGGTGATGGTACTTCAGAGCAGTCCTTTTTGCTATCTGTAGAAGAGTTAGCACAGTGATAAGGTGATAGCGGAGGCACGGCGCGGGTACCTGCAAATGATCGAGGTGAGCAGGCGTCACGGAGCAATGCCTCGGGCGACAAAATCCGAAGATCTTTGGTTGTCGACGACAGCCTTAGTCTGCGAGGAGCGTCTCTCGGCAATGGAGGGAGAGGGGTAAAGCGCTTGCTTGGAGTCGCAGGTGGAAGGAAGATATTGATGGAGGATTAGGGCAGTGGATCATCAGCCTTCCAAGGCAAGGAAGAAGGACGAGTAAGGCCAGGAGCAGTTGAGTATTAATGTTGGAAGAGAGTTTGGGAACAAGTTGGGGGCTGTGTTCGAGTATATGTGCGATGTGAGATTGGAGCCAGGATGAGGAGGAGGAGGAGGAGGAGTAATAATGATCTCTTAGTTGCTTCGGAACAGGCCATCCACGAGCATGATCCAGCATGGCTCTCGATCTTAGTAGGAGATAATTGACTCGACTGACGAGCACCTGCATTATTGCGCAGCCCACCCCCTTGGGACAAGCATCCTTGAGGCATCTTTCCGGTCAGAATGGGTAAAGTAGCGTTGATTTCTTCGCTTGGGGGGGACGTGGATGGCTCGCCCTATGCACGCTGCAATGCACTGACAGGGTCCCGCAAATGGAAACATTTCCGTCGACCGACCGCCCATTAATCACCGACAATTAATTACAAGAATAACAATAAGAACAATGACAGTAGTACGTAGTCACAGTAACCGCAATCGCTGCTAGCAGGTACTGTACGCACTGTTTTCTGACTTCGCTGATGGTTGATATTTGTCTCAATGGTTCTGTTGGTCCTATCTTAGTGGACGGTTCAGCAACTGTCGGACGAACGACGGGGGGAGATTTGTATCCGATCGAGTCGTCGCCCTAACTTACCTTAGTCGCAAAACAACGATGATTATTATTATACCCAAGCATTATGAACATTGTTGTTCCCACTCGTTCCCCCTCTCCTATGATCCCCATGATTCCCATGACTTGCTTTGCGACCGCAGTCGGCGAGTCCGGTGCAGTACCTTGGCTGGTTCAGTAAAGTACTTTCTTTACCTCGGCGTTTCGCAGTGGAAAGGTGAGCGGTGAAGCAGAAAAAGCCGAGAAAGCCTTGCAGTGAGGCAGCCATGGCGTCATTCCTCTTTCGGCGGAATCCGCTTCTTGGTTCCGGATACAGTTAGCGGTCCTTTGGTGGCTCATCCAATCAGCGATCAAGAAGCCGTGGCTACGGCGAGCGGACATGGGGGCATTGCAAGGCTGAGTTACTCTGCATGGAAACAGGGGAGAATCTGCAGAGATCCATGGATGCCACTATTTCGGGAATCAATGCTAGCTAGTAGTATGTCCCTACCGCCAAAACCTTGCAGTGCACCTCGAGTCTGAGCGTGGCGCGCCAAATAAAGTACCATGGAGGCATGGAGAAGAGAGCCTCGTTGTGCGAAAACGAAGATTCGAAGACCAAAGTACCTGGGGTTCAGGAATAACTGTTGCAACATAATGATGACAACGGAGTCCGTATATAAGACTGTGAAACACAATGATGATCTTGAAGGAACCGCGAATGTAACCCATGCATGTTTCATTCCTGCTGTCGAGCTGCCACGTGTGATGATGGCACATCCTGGCTCCCATGGATCGAACCATATCCTTGGGTTCGTCTCCAGGAACGACCAGAAGTGTTTTGGGGGCAGTGCCGCAGTGTGCCTGCTGCACTCTGGATGTGTTACTAACCCTACCTGCATCAAGCCCAGGTACCTTTTACTAGGTACCTAGTAGTCGCGGCAAGGATTGCAGATTATCGAACGAGAGCAAAGTGTGTGTGTCAGTCAGTGTGCGACAACCGAGTGATTCTCAAGAATATTTTGTTGACTCCGACTGTTCACACCGCTTGCAATGCAAGTGATAGTTCACGGTGACACTGAATGCTGTGAGGATGCAGTCAATGGTTCTGCACTGGTTTTCGTCAAATGATTGGTGTGGCATTTACCGCGCCAAACACGCTCGAAGCTAGGAATCTGACAGCTCATTAGCAAAATCGTGGAATAAAGACAGCACTACGGAAGTAACCACTACTGCTACTGTAGTCGATGTCGATTGTTCGGTTTCTCCTCTTCACGTCATCGACGTTTCATCTGTATGGCCCTTTCAGTGAATCGCTAGCTGATCGATCAGACCACCAGTCGTTTGGCGGTATGGGGTTCGGGTCTGGTGTAGCAAGATTCTCGCGCTCGCCTTACAGACGACAGGGAGACCAAGTGCTGTCGGACTTGGGTTACCGCATACGGATTGCTGGGAGATGATGATGTGCTGGCCGGCGTGAAGGCTCTGCCCAATCATGGGGCCCTAATCCAGTTCCAATAGCCCTAAGTACCTAATTAAGTAATCTAGCCTGATACTCTCCCACGTGCCATCCTTTTCTCTTCCGTGTCGATCGCGTTCCAGTACGGAGTAGTAAGGTACCTTAACCCTTCTGGCGGGTCAGAACCGACTTCGTACCCGTCGCCCTGACACATCCAACGTGTAGGGCTGATCGAACTCAAAGGGAATAATCCTGTAAGGGCGTGGCACATACTTCGAAGTAACTTTTCATGTGTTTCAATCATTCCCTGGTGGGCTGCGTCCTCTGACCGTGATTTGCTACAATGCCATCGCCCATCTGGCTCCTTCTATTAGGCACTGTAGCAACACGAATTCTGATGCGCATTTTCGGAAATCCAATTCCACACTGTGTGCTCTGTACTCCGGACGGATTATTAAGTTAACGCAGCCTCTCTCTCTCTCTCTTTCTCTCCGTGGGCCCGTGGTCGAGTAGCACCAATTCTGCTTCTTCGCCCCGAACATAGAATACCTTATTATTACCAGGTGGTAGTGGATCGGTCAATGGGACAACAGATTCACCGCCGGTGCTTGCGAGTAAACAATTAATAATATGCCTCAGAGACTGACTGTACAGTAGGTAGATAAGATACCGTACATCAGTAAAGTACCTTTACTTACTCCCACTTGGTGGGACCTGCCGCTGCGCTCCGCTTGATAGGGCATTTCGGATTTCGGCGTGCCGAACCGATATTCTTGGCCCTTGAACTTGGGGCTTGCGACTTGGGGGCTTATGACTTGGGGGGAGTTGGGACTTGGGAGTCAAGCCCTTTTTAAGGTACATACACAGTGATACGCTGTCATGATGACCCTGACCCCTAAGTGAAACATCTGGCTAGCTTCCAGCCTTATCATAGGGATGAAGCAGGAAAGCCAATCAATGTAATCTTACCTTCCGAGTGCCAATCTGCAATCTACCACGCTGCATCATGGAGTTCAACTGTCTCAACCATTGTGTACGTCGACCGATGAAAATTGTGCTTCTCGTTGCCGGACTACCACTGTACCAGCGCTTGGTGTCCTGTCGTCCTACGATTGATCGGAAATCCGCCACTTCGAGGGGAAGTTCCCCGTTCGTACTTGTGAATCTGACTCGATGCTTCTGCCATAATCCGTGCTCTGTGTACGGATAACAACCAGTAATACGCCATCGATTGGCTTTGCGCATCTACAGTACTACGATACGTTGATCTAGATGACTGGATCAGAAAGAAACTCCTGTGCAACAACCCATGCATGGTCCGTAAGGTAGGTAGCGAGTAGAACATCAGCCTGGCAAGACTCAGCCTTGTACGAACCGTTTGTGGCAAGCATGCCCCGGTTGGGGGCTTGAAAGCGCAAACCAGTCCACATAGGAAGAATGACCTGCAGCCGTAGGGCTTCACTGCCCACCACCACTACTTGCAAGATGCAACACGCGATGACGGCTAGAAAAGCTCTCCTATTAACTTTTCGCCTCTAGAAACAAATGATATTTTATCTTTTGTCCCCCATTGCTGGTCCACCGATTTGAGCTAGAACTTCGATTCCAGCGACCGCTTATACTTAAACTTTTCCATAACCAGGATTACCTGGCCGCTTGGATTTGGGACCTCTTTCGATACTATGTACATAGCTTCGACAGATGTAGGAGTATCAACGTTCAGATCGAAGGCCAACCCAAGTGTCTCCAAGCCTGGCCTCCGGGCTACTGGCAGTCTTTCGGCGTTTGTCATACAGCACCAAAAAGTTCAAGTTGGAGATCGGACGCTTGTCGTTGGTCAACAGGAGGTCTCTTTAATTTGTAAAGCCAGCTCATAGATTAGCAACTTCACCTCTCCAACCCCATCCGCCTGGGACAGTCTCCCCTAATCGCGCCATCCCGGAAGCCTCGCATATCCGTATTACGACCTCCCGCACTGCCTTGACTTCCTCAACCGTAGCACCATTGTTGAGGGCGCCCTTGAGATGCCCTTTTAATTGCGGATTGACCTGTGGCAACCCGTCAGCTCAGTTGCTGGGATCCGGTGCGGTATATGCAGGCATGACCGATTTACCCACATCTTGTGGAATCAACCCTGCCAATAGGACATAACTGCTCTCGGCGGCAGTCAAAACACTTGTATTGGAAAGAATATAGCCATACATCAACCGGGCCGTTATGCCCAAATCTTCCGTGCCGGATCGATCCATCTGGCCCATTACCCGCTTCGAGACTTTGCCATAGATCTTGTCAAAGAAGGTTTGCCCACGGTGCAGGATGGTTGATGATGGAATATCGTAAACCTCTACTGCTCGGGCGGTGGGGGAATAGCCTAGCGGTTCATCGAGAAGTACTGGCGGCGTTGCGCCTTTCAGCGCGAACAAGGCGTTGATTGCCTGGATGTACATGCAAGCCATCAGTCGTTGCATTCGTACGAGTCCTCGTTGTAGATACCTTGGGTAGTCCTCCAATCGGCGCAGCTTTCACCAACGCCTCCCTCATTTTCCGAGCGATTTCCAATCGCTCGGCATGCTCTGGCTTAACGTCTGAGCTTCCCCCTCCTCTTTCAATGGCATAGTCAAATACAATTGGGATCTCGTCGGGCCGATTCAGTACAGACAAAGTGACTCCGGTTATAAAATACCAAGAGTGGTAAGGAAGATATGGGCAGGAGCGAATAGAGGAAAGAAGTGCTGGCGAGATGATGGCTGGTAATGTGACAGGCGACATTGGGTTTGGGGAAATGCAGTGGGGGAAGTTCCCACCTCCACCTTATGGTATTTGTCGCTGACGTACGATACCTACCTACTTTGCCGAGTACACTTGGCCTTTAATCTACCCATATATTGTTCAGCACATTGCTTTTCAATTTGAGCTACAAAGAAGCGTTACAGATGACCTGCTACATATGCATGATGTTCATCTCAGTAGGAGGCTGGAAATTACGACCAAGGGCAAATGTTGGTGGTAAGCCACCGTCATGGTGTCAATTGTAAAATTCTTTGGGATTGGCAGGGCACAGATCGCGGTTTCATGATAGATTTTACTCGGATGATGTGTTACGCCCGGCCCACTCGTTCTCGAGGTTGTAGTGCTCCACGAGGGCCCTTCCATGGTTGATTGCAAGATTGCTGCTGCTTGCACTCGGAGCCGTTACTCAAGCGTATTTGGTAATTATGCATCCTAACAATCCGTATGAGCTTTGCAAGACGATGAACTGAATTACTCAACCTCTCTGCTCAAGATCTGTGACGCCTTGCATAGTCTCAGCAACTACCTCATCCCTTCACCGGATGAGATATCCTAGCGGAGGCTGAAACAAAGGTTCTAGCAATGTTCCCTCCTCTCTCCCAACGCGTCGTTCGAGGTTGACCATCTGACGATGTCTGTACTCTGCTTTGACGTAAGACAAGAAAACAGTTCGCTTACATACAACACCTAGGTTTCTAGCATATGATATAAGGTTCGTAGGCCAGGAAGTCAGTTAATAACGAAGGCTAGTGTGGTTTCTCGTCGCGTGCTAAGTTTCTGAACGAGTTTTCTCACAAGGAATCTTTGATCTCATCCCATTTCTTCCGGCAAGTTGCGTTTCCGAAGTGATACGTGCCGTCGTGAAGCGAAATATACTCGGCAACTTGCTTCCATGAGATCTTTGAGGACCGTATTAATCCCAAACTGGCATCAATGCCTAGCGATGGCTGCCGTACTCCGAGGTTTTTGGACCTCGCACTGACCTGAACCACAGCTTGGCGGAGGAGTTGGATCTGGACTATGGTCAGGATCCATTAAGCCCAACGGCGATGGGTCAAGGAGGGTCAAGACCGAGGGGACTTACATCTTTTGCGTGCCATTGTGGCTTCCTTACCCGATGCTCTCTACATTTTGTCAAGGTCCGGTACCTCCCACGCAATGTAGACTCGGCTTCCTTGAACTGGCCCTTGACTCGAATTTCCCGGTAAGACATTCCAGCTTGCTTCGATTGTACCAAAAATTCATCCTTTGCTTGGCGCGGCGACTCCGACGTATCGGAGACGCTGTTGCCACAAGATTGGTAACCTTGATCCATGGTACCAAGGGACCAGCTTGCGGATGGTGGGTTGGATGGATAGGTAGCATAGCCCGCGAGACCTGTTAGGTGAAGCTCTATGGACGCTGTCGACTGATTCACTGGAGTCTGTTGTGTACAATAATTAACAAATCCAGAGTTCGTGGAGATATCGTCCGAAGTAGAATGCGAAAAGCGTGAAAAGCATGGCGAGCTATGCCCCGCCGAGGACATTGCTTTCACATCTGAATACCATCCGCCAATTGGCCAAGAGCTGTCTCCAGCGGTGTCACATGCGGCCTGGTCTAGACTTTGAACAAAGGGTGGTCGAAACGTTGAGGAGTCTGGTAGATCATACTGAAATCTCTGGTTTCGAATCGGGCTGCCATCAAATCCTACAGATGGAAAGTCATGTTCCTGAGTGTCGGACTCGTTGGTGCAGCCAATATCGACGGCAGAGTCGTAGTTGGAACTGATGTGGCTTACGTGGACAGCTTGAGATTCCCATAAATCTTCGCAGACCGCCGACCAACTTATCGGTCTAGATTGGCCGCCAGGAAGAGCTTTCATATGCTTGTGAGCTTGCCACCGGTCCATCGTCGCCTGTGGACTGTAGTACGTATCACTAACAACGCCAAGTCCTGGGATCGTCACAAGCGAAGAGCATCGATCCTCGCCTCCAACATGGCCTACATCCATTGCATTATGATGTAGTACACGCTGGAGCTCGAAGTTAAGTTCAGAAAAGAGTCGGGATCTCATCTCCACTTCGGAACAAAATGGGCCATACCGAATAGAGGACATTGGCACATGCAAAATCCAAAGTTCTGGCTCCAATTCAATGCTGGAGTTACTGGCAGGGTTCTGTAATCAACACGCCTAAGTAATACTAACTCGATGATCCGCTCAGGTGTCAAGGCAGAGCTCCAATCAAGAAAGAGCCGTGACCGCCCAGCCAGAAGAGTCTAGTGAGCATTCCCTAAGCAGGCATGCAGAACTCCGCTCAAAGAGTACGGAGTGGGAGTAGCGGGCGCAGTAGGACGCACAGGTTCTATTGACACCTTGGAAAGGCAGCGTTAGTGGACGAACTCGAGGCGGTGAAGCAGGCACTGCACAAGGTCAAGGAGATGTGGCAAGCATGGTATACCGGGAAAAGTGTGTAAGCGATGGCATCTGCACTGCAGCTGCGCGACGTGAAACCAAGGCTTAGGAGCTATGGGATCTTGCAGCTGGTAGTAAGGCCGGAGCTTTTCTCTTAGCTTAGTGATATCGATTTGATATTCTGCTCAATACCAGCATCAGGTGGAATCGGTGCGGTACAAACCCTCCAACATAGCACGGTAGAATATCAAGGTTCGTGGACGTTTAGGCTTCATCAGACGTCAATGAGCCTGGCACGGAAGAGGTGTCTGTATAGACACGGCTACTACATGATTGCTAGACGGCGTGAAAGTCTGACCGGATAAACCAAGAGGATTGCCAGTCGTTTCCTGATATGCTGAGGGTCGAACCAATCTTGATATTTTCACAAACAAGCCTTTCTCTGGACCCGAAGACAAGGCGAAGCATTTCAACATTGGAAACCGACATAAAGAGATGGCAGGATACGTCTAAATACCAACTAGCCGAGAAGATAAATGGACATACTCATGATTGATGGTGACCGCAGCGTTCTTTCATTGGTTGGGGCCATGACTCCAGACCTCGGGCGCTGTGCAGATAATAGTATACAATGGTTCGGTGCTTTGCTCCTCTTCGGCCATCCCTTCACTTAATGAAAATTCACCCCAGTCTTCCTTTGGGCGGTATATCTGAAAGGGAGCGGCTTCATGCGAAACCATCCCATGCCTAGGTCTCCGACTAGCTTTCATACGGTGAACAATTGGTAGATCTACAAGGAAAGTTTGTTCGTGATTTCAGAAAGAGCAAACTTCAATCCCTGTAGGAGCATACCCCTCTCCAATGGAAGCTTTTGATATTTCGCATCATAACAGCTTAACTGTGGCATGCAGAGATAGGAGCGCCAACTCTTGGTGATCTGAGGCAGAATTGGGTTGCCAGTTATGCTTACGTGAAGTAAGCCAATTTCCTTGGGTTAGGTAGGTGCCAGATATTAAGCAGATAAAAAGAAGCCATGTCTTCAGTGCTCGTTTGATCAGACTATTCCCACATCTTCCGATAGCAATATGCCCATGTTCAGATGTCTTTGGCAGTGCCAGCATAAGCGCAAGCTTCCTTACAGTCAACAGCATCATGTGTAGGAAACGTAATGCGTATGGACTTCGTAATCCCAAGGGATCGTAGATTCTGACGGTTTCCGAAACAGAATGATTTCTGCGATCCGCAGAATTGCTCCTGGCCACAGCATGCCGCAAGACACGGCAAAGCTAACCTTTTAGAGGAGCAGTTGCATATGACAGATTGTCTTAAGGTCAGTCCTCGCTGCAAGGTTATAATGAGGCGGCGGGTCACAACGCTTTCTAGCATTGGGGCAGAGTACTCTGCAGATCCAATGCTCCACGAAGAACTCGTTGGATCCACTTCTGCAGCCGTGGCCTTTTGTACACTAGGATTTCTGATCGTGCCGGCAACGATTTTAATATCCCCGTACGTGTATGGCTAACTAAATGGTCCTTGTGCGATTGGGAGATGGGCACAATTGCAGGGTATAATATAGTCGGCTTGCTTGGGAGGATTAATGTTCCTTCACAGCGGCTGAGATACCGTAGGCAACAACCCCTACAAAAAGTGAAGCGTTGAAAATAGAGAGTAGGTAGAAGGGAGCCACCGGCGACGTCCTGTCGAAAAGATATCCGCCTAGTTTAGTCAGGAGCATGATTCCGAAACCACCAGCAAGAGAGTATATGCCAGCTATAGAGCCCTTCAAATGATGGCGAGATCGGGAGTCCATGGCCTTGTCGTGGAGTAGCCCTCTCGTTTCTTCGGTATTGCTGTTATCCTCAGCACATGTGCTAGACGTGCGCACGGCTCGAGCTGCGGTGGGAGGAGTTCCAATGGAGCCGTACGTGTTGTTGATGCTTTGGTGTGTGTTTCCAGCCACGGATATTCCAGACAGCCGTGCTGGCTCCAATACAGCCCGCCCCACAAGACCGAGGCTGCACACTATGGCGCCAATCTGACTAATTCCGAGCAACGCTACGATAACAAATACCCACGGACTGCCGTGGACGCCAGTTGGCTCCGGGCTTTGGAGCGAGGCTAATGCAGAATAGCCGAAGACACCTGCCAGCGCTGCGATCAAGAGTGGGATATTATGGCGGCGGTATCGATCCCCTAGATAACCAAATACGGGGGCAAAAAGGAGTGCTACAAGCTGAGAGACACCAGTAAGCTCAGCAGCAAGAACATATGCTCTTCGACATTGCCTTTTCATGTCGTCCGGCCCCCCTCGGAATTCATCGCAAAGACCTGATGAGATGAAGTGTGCATTGACGAACAGTGGAATGAACAATGATATCCCAACTGATGATGCACGTGCAACAAATCCACCGAGATAGCCGAGACCTAGCAGAGGGCTTTGGTAACCGAGCCTGACCGCTTCGAGCAGCGGAGTCAAGGAAGACGAGCCACCGCCAGTGCCGGAAGGTGTATCTCCGGATGCTCGACCCTTTCCAAGGGCACGCCATCCTTTGCCCTCCTCACCAAGAAGATTTCGCAAACCATAAGAACATACTACTGATATCACCAGTGCTGTAGCCCCCGCTATGTAGTACGCATCGGTCACTGCTTGGCCGGGTCCCACACCTGCTTTCTGGAACCAGGCCGGCAAGGGAAGAAAAAGACCCAACGCTATGAGAGCACCACAGCCAGTAAATAAGCCTACAAAACCTGCAAGACGTGTGGGGGATGGATTCGATGAAGCAGAAGCCTGTTCCTGCTTGGACGGAAATTGGGAGTCCTGGTGGTTCAGTCTCTGGGGAGTAATGGTGAGCTCAGAGGATATGGAAGGTGTAACAGTACGGCCGTTAACTTGCGGGGAATTCCCAGGAGGTGTATTTATAGTCGTCCTGTTGCGAGGCGCCGACATCGAGGGAAGAATTGCGGTGACCATGGTCGCGGTAGCCGAACCTCCAATACTGAAGAACAGCCGCGCTAGCAGTAGTTGTGGATACACATTCTTTGCCTGAACAGAGAGCATCAACGCCACTCCAACGATGGCATAGCCCAACACGCAAACCTGCATACTTCGTCAGAACCGTTCTAGTGCAACGCACTACTGGAGACTCACAAGCCTGACCCCAAGCCAGCGATCAGATATTATGCCCCAAACCGGGCACGCTACTAAAACCACGAGCTCATCTGCAAAGCCCAGTGTACCAACAGCATTTCCCACTCCTTGCCTTTCCCCTATCAAATCAGTGATTACGAAGGAAACCGAGGAGTTCAGGAACACCAAGAATGAAATGGAGAACAGACAAACACCTAACAGATAGGTGACTGTCTGCGATCGGCTGGCAGTAAACATGCTACTTAACCATAGGTTTAGGAGGACTGGAAATTATCAATTACAAACGGACAATATGTACCAAAGTAGACATAGATAGATTCATGGGTAAAGTCACTGAAGTAGAAGTTCCTTTGCCGGCGGATGATCTACTCATACGCGCTTGTGTACTAAACGCCTGGGCATTACGGGGTACTATCTGTTTCGCCATATCTGGCTATTTCGTTATTGGGCACTCTCTCTTTCCATGCACAATTTCTATCATGATCGCAATGGAACCATGCGATGATTAGCGATCTGATAGAGCGAAGACTTTCTCGCTCCTGTGGAGGATGAGGTACTACGCTTACGCTGGGGTAATTTCTTCCCAGTCCGTTGCGTCGTAAGTGAGCTGTTACTAATATCTCACCGGCACTCTGGCAGACCTCTATGGCCCTGGCAACCGGAGTGATTGTTCGTGCCTTACATCAAAGAGCAAATTTCTACTCAGCCTGCGTCTACCTAGCGCAGAGTAATGCGTGCTTAATGGTAAAATCTACTTATACTTCTCTGCATAATCGCCCTACTTACAGTGTCATAGATCTTGACAAACCTAGCACTCCTTGGGGTCTGTACTACCATGCTTGCTCTGCAAAGATTATTCTACGGTCCCCTACGTCCCATAGAAGTCGAGCAACTCTACGAAAAGGCATGGTTTGCCATCACGGAAACCTGCCTCGCTATGACGATTTTTAGGGAGGAAGTTGGGGGGTGGTTTCTCGTGATGTTTGTGTGCCTGTTGATTGGTAAAGTCTGGGGCTGGATTGGAGAAGGTCGGGTCGACATTTTGGAGCAGCAGCCGCCCGCAAACCCGCGTCTATTCCATGCCCGTCTCTCGTTCTCCCTTGTTGTCTCGACACTCTTTGATGTGTATATGCTCCGCTACTCCATTCAGACTGTCCTACTTCAAGCGCGGCCCAACATGATGGTCATGTTCGCCTTTGAGTTTGCCGTTCTTACCATTACCTCTCTATCGACTGCAGCCCGCTACACCATATCTCTTCATGAAGCTGCCGTAATCAAGAACCAAACGAGCTTACGGCGCGCTCAGATAAGAGAAGAGCGGGAGCAGACTCAGCAACAGCTAGGTTCGGTAAGGTCTTCGTCCACGACACCATTGACTGGCGATAGTCTCGCACAGGATGATATTGAAGCCTTGGATATTGATGTTCCTGGCTGGGAGGAGAAGGGACGATGGGTCTTCTACTTAGATCTCACTACAGGTGCCATGTTCAAAGATCATTTCCCCAGACCTTCCACGCTAACTCTTATTTTCAGACTTCTTTAAGCTTGTCCTATACCTTACATTCTTTTGTGTTCTCTGCATGTTCTACGGCATGCCCATTCATATTATCCGCGACGTAGCTTTGACGATTCGATCATTCTACAAGCGCATAAATGACTTCGTACGCTATCGACAAGCAACTAAAGATATGAACGCACGATACCCGGACGCAACGGCGGCTGAGGTCGCAAGGGAGGATGTCTGTATCATCTGTCGAGAGGACATGAGGCCTTGGCGACAGCCAACAGAGCAAGCAGGCCAGCCACCTGGTGCTGCTGGGCTTAATGCTGCCACTCCCCCTCCTGTTGATGAGCGCTTAAGGCCTAAAAGGCTACCTTGTGGTCATATCCTCCACTTTGCTTGCCTACGTAGCTGGCTAGAGCGCCAGCAGAACTGTCCCACATGTCGAAGGCCTGTTCTTATACCAAATGCGCTAGGTCGGCCTCAAGGCGCAAACCCCCTAACCCGGGATGCTAGGGCACAAATTAATCCAGAGCAGCCACAGGGTCCCGGCGCAGGCCATGGTGAAGCCCAACAGCCAGTTATGGCGCAGAATGTCTTTCAATTTGGCCCCTTTCGTTTGGCATTTGGAGCCAGACACGCTGGTCAAGACTTTGCGCAGCAGGGCGACATCCAACGGCCCCAGCATAATCAGCAAGCGCCTGTTCCCGCAATCGGGGACCTTCAAAGACTAGGCAATGTATTTGGGTTTCTTCGACAAGCTCCTGCAAATCGCCGGACCAGCGCAAATTTTAGTGTGATAAACGTACCATTACAGCTCCATCACGTCGAACAACAATTGATGCAAGAGATCAACGGACTTAGAGTACAGGCCGATCAGCTTTTCTTGGTACGAGCCCTTCAAGGTGAATTAGCAAGGCTTCGCATAGCACAGGCGAACTCAGGAGCTTCCATCAGCACAGGTACAGTTACAGCAAACCAACATCGACCACAGAACTCAATGGTGCAAGGTGCACAACCAATTTCCGCCCCTCAAATCTTTGCTTCCAATCAACAACAGCAAGTTCTAGGACCTGGACACCGGGACCTGCCCCCTGGCGTGACGGTTCCCGATGGTTGGACCGTCCTGCCCCTTCAAAGGCTTCCAAGTAGCGCCAACTTAGCTGGTTCTACAGCACACCTGGCTCCTACCTTTCGTTCAAGTCCTCAGGCAAACATTGGCGGTAATACACCGCAGCCAACAGCCGCGCGTCTTACAGACCCTCGTTCGTCGCAGCGCGAATCAGAGCCTCAGAGTCTCCAAACATCAACGGCGTTGGGTGAAGAAGGCTTGCCAAACGTAATTACGGCTTCTTCCCATGGTAACGCATCTCAACTATCAAACGAGCGAGCGCCATCAGCACCAACGACCTCCAATGGGACTGGGCGTTCGATTGGCGCTCAGGCTGGGCAAAGCAGTAGCCACGAGGGGTCACAGATAATACCCCAACTGACATCTTCGAACCCGGAACGCCTTTCTGAAGATCGCCAACCACACACCCTTCCCGTGTGGGGTTCGGGCTCGAAGATAGTCAGTGACGGCCAAGAGAGAGAACAGAACGGCCACGGGAGAACCGCTGGGTGGGCTAGTGGCGAGCCGCCGTCACATGGGGCAGCACAATACTCTACAGCAGCAGCTAAAAGCCCACATGCCAAGGGTAAAGGGAAGGCGGCTACAGTTGAAGATGAAGTTGATGACGCGAAATAAACGCTTAGTCGAGAGAGGCTCTCGAACACATGTTGACCGCATAGCGCAGGAGTTGCATGGAGTCTTACCTGGTGGTGTATAGGTATCTCCAGCACAATTGGTTGGTTTACAGTCTTAGCGCTGGGTAAGGAAACACTCCAGGAAGATGGATGGGACCAGGGCATTCAATAGTGATAACAATATTGCTCTATGGCCGTTTCTAGTAATGTTGCAAACTTGGAAGCCTCGACGTTCCCTACGTGCATGATGCGAGAGAGACGCAACGATAACTGATGCCTGTGAAAAAGTATGGGTAACAACGAAACATACCTCAAGGCACTTTGGGTACAGTACTGGATACACTTACCTCTTATATGATACGGAGGGCCACTTCAGGTTCCCGTAGAATACCTCAAGGTCAGGTCGTGCCTTCCTCGTGTCCATATTCAGAAATCATCAATCTCCATCACATTTCTACTTTCCGAATGATGCATGGATCATCTACTACCCTTGCCGAGCGTGCCGAGTAAGACCGATGCATGCCGGGGTATCCGTACCTCAATCCATTTTATGCTTAACTGCTGGGCCCCCTCCCCCTTTCCCTTTTCTTCGTAGTACGATACCTTAGTCTCTCCTCTACGTACTACAGTACATTTTATCATCATTATTATTACAGTCCATAAATTATCATTTACCAACTGGTGAATCATTGTTATTGTTAATTGCTTGCCTAGTTCATAATCGTCCACCCATCAATCTTGAAAGTACTCGAATTGTACGTACGTTATTCCGTACCGTAACAGTAATCTTACTTTACTGTTGGAGTCCTTCTTTCTGTTTCTATCGACGATGCCACCAATGTCCTTCCTCCTCGTTACTATCGTTGGTGTTTCTCCCTATTACGGCTCACGCCTGCCTACCTTAACTACGTACTGTTACCATGGTACCTAGTACCCTCCTACCTATACCTACCACTCGTGCCTCAGTGCTTTTTCGTCAGCCCTGACCCTCCAATTGTCTTATTATCGTTACGGTGGGATTTGGGTCCATGGAATTAACCTTCGTGTGAACACCGACCCGTCTTCCCAATTCCTCGGCTTGTGGAAGCATGCCGTCCATTCACATGCCTCTACGGCATCATCCATCCTCACAAACAATGCGCCATGTCGATAGTTCGCAAGGTCGAACCGAACCGAACGTTGCAGCAGCTCAGCATCCTCTCAGCCGGGACAATGGTTCGAACGGAGGAAAGCAGCCTCTAATACAGGTCCAAGACTTTCAGAATCACGACTGGCCTTCATCACGGCGCCCAAGCGTAGGCAACGCGAGCATCTCCTCTCGGCTGAAGGCAAACACAACTCCATCAATGCCGGACCTATACCAGCATTTAAAACAAGTCCCAATACCTCCAGGGTCAGCAATTCAATGGTGTTAAGCGTTCAATAATGAACATCAAGCAGCTGACCATCTTAGTAGCCAGAGGGGCCCTGAGCCAATGCCTCAATCGCCGCCATACTATGCATCCCGCAGCGCATCCCCCGTTTCCCTGGCGATGTCTCACGAAACCTACGAAACCCAGGGAACTTCATCAGAGCTACCGCCACTGCAGACACAGTCTGTTTTGGACGATTCGGATCAGATGCAGCCGTTACCTGGGGATCTTGCTGGTTCCTTTGACCTCGTTGCTCCGCCAGAAGAGGGTCATCGAATCTTCTCCCTCGAAATGCGGTCGGAACAGCTTTTCTCGCGCGAGCACCTTGAGACTATATTCTCCGATCCATCATTACTGTTGCGCTTCACAGCCTTCTTGAGCACCCACCGCCCACAGTCTGTCCCAATCCTTATCTACTACCTCGACGCTCTGAAGGCCTTGAAGGCGATCAAGTACGCGAACGCGATCGCTGAAGCCTTGAGTCCGATACCCAGCTATAGCTTCACCACAACTCCAGCCAACCCTACCATCAATTCTGTTCTTGAAGAGAAAGCTGCCCAATCCTTCGATGTCTTGGTTAGAGAAGACCTCCCTGCCTACATTACGTTGATGTACATACAAATAGTTAGTCTAAGCATTTCCCAACGAATAACTGGAACCCTAGCTCCACATCTTCGTGAGGCGTCCGAAGGTCTTGCCGAGGTCTTTTGCGTTACCGATCCATCGAGACCTGATAATCCAATAGTCTTCGTTTCTGAAGGTAAACCCGACCGCCTTTTTCGTTGATTCCGAAGCTCTAATGTTGGGAATCAGAATTCAACCGGACCACGCAGTATGGCCTGAACTATGCCATTGGGCGGAATTGTCGGTTTCTACAGGGACCTAAAACAAACCAACTCAGTGTACGAAGACTTCGAGAAGCGGTTCAAGATGGTAAAGAGCACTGTGAGGTGTTCCTCAATTAGTGGGTAGCGCTCTTCCCAGCGAGTGCCGTCGAGTACTTACGCATATAGTCGCCGCGATGGTTCACCGTTTGTGAATCTCCTCATGGTTGCCCCTCTATGTGACAGTCGAGGCAAGATCCGATATCATATTGGAGCCCAGGTTGATGTTAGTGGAGTAGTAAAAGATTGCACAGACTTAGAGTCTCTCCAGCGACTGGTAGATCGAGAGCAGAACCGACAGAAAAGGGGAGATGTTGACAGCCAGCAGGAACATGTGGACGAATTTCAAGAATTGAGCGAGATGTTGAACATGGGAGAATTAGAGACTGTGAGACGGTGGGGTGGGCGGATGCACCGGGAACATCAAGAAGAGGACGCTGATAATCCACGCAACGGTGCACCGCATAGACCTAGGCTTTTGCTGAAAGAGCCAACGGCAGATGCCAGCTCAATATACAATTCGATGACGCGAGGGAGTGGAAGACTTGGTGGTATCTACCAAAACGTACAGTTCTTCGCCCTCCCTAAGCAGACAACCCACTGACTGTGCATAGTATCTACTTGTTCGCGCTTATCCTTCATTGCGGATTATTTTCGCTTCGCCTAGTCTACGCATCCCTGGCATCCTCCAGTCGCCATTCATGAATAAAATAGGGGGCTCGTCTGGAGTTAGAGACGAACTGACCGCAGCCCTTGCAGAAGGCCGTGGTGTCACTGCAAAGGTGCACTGGCTCTCTAAAATTGACGAAGACGGGCGAAACCGTTGGATCCACTGCACCCCTTTACTTGGTAGCAATGGCCAGATCGGCGTTTGGATAATTATCATAATTGACGATGATCAAGATCTGAGCAGAAGATGGAAACAAGCTCCACCCGTCGGTCCTCACCGTGGAAAGGTGTACGGGCGCGATGACCGAGACTGGCTTGGAACCAGTGACGGATATGCTTCGGGGAGTGCAGGGTCGATTCGAAACGGTTATACGCCAAGGATGCACAGTGGTTCGAGGAACGGAGTATCTGGCTCGGTCAGGTCTTCTTCTCCGAATTCCGTTCGACTTTAGCAAATCCAGACGCGGGATCCATTCCTCCGCTCTCCCCAAAGGCCATTTTTATAGAGAATCATAGATGTAGCCCGCAATCCTACTTGAGTTAGCCTAGTCATCACGCACCTCAACGACATGCACGTCCACTTGCAACAGGCTGTTGTGTGGGAGGCAATCATTCGCCCGGCTCCACCCATTCGGCTTAACAGAAGCCCACTTTGGCCTCTTTTCTTTCTTTGCTGAGACATATCTACCCCTCCTGAACGACGACAGGAAGCTAGAATTCGTTCATTGCTTCCTTGGTATGACACCATGGTCACAGGCTCCAGACAGAGAGTGCTCCAACCACATGCCAGGGTCGGTCCAGAACCTAGATCATCGTTCTACTAACCATCGGCCAAGGCCAGTAATGCTGTATTTATCCTTAAGGATCTGTTGGCTGTCAAGCTCTCCATACATGGCATGTGTGCAACAATTGGCAGCCAGCCATCACAAGAAGACGGTCATTGACAACGTCTTTAGAAGTACTGCCTACAAATAGGCTCTACTCTTAATAAAAGGAACGGCTGTTATCATCCATCCAGCAAGCTATGGGTTGTGAGCTTTCCATGTCTTATATAGCGGGTCTTGGCTGCTAATTCGTAACAACGTAACACAAAAGAACCCGACTTCGCCATCTGTCTTGCCCTAGCAGTTCCTCAATATCTGAAAACCTATGATTGTATACCTAAGGTATTTCTTTCTTAGCGCAACCTGTTTGGAGCATTCAAATATGCCAGGTGAAATTAGAGTGAATTGAATTATCCGGGGCATCTCTGTACATTCACTCAATTCTCGATCTCAGCATCACCAAAAACTCAAAGAGCAATTTCCAGTATGCTATAGGCAAACTACGCCGATGACACCCAGGAGCCTGGCTCAATGAAAATCACATCCATCAGAGTAAACACTTCAGTAGTTCCAGAACCTACCCAGGTCTATAAACTCAGATTTGCTAACTTTATTCCGCGATATAGATTAATGAATGCCCTATTGAGTTGCTGGGATTCTCGTTGAAGTCTCACATTTTGATCTGATATTCTGACATCTGTCACCATGTACCTTCGAAAGAAAATATGGCCGTTGTGTGCAGCCGCAACATCACTCATCTTCGTTACTCTCCTTCGCTACATTATCACTCAGGACCTATCACATGGGTTCTTTTCAGACTTATCCAAGTACCCAGGACCACGTGGTGAAGGGTTCAACCAAGGATCTCTAGGCCTGGGAGATGTAGCTAGAGGCCTATCATCCAACTTTCGCCCAGGTTCGCCGAAGCCCCCCACTTCGAATTATTCTCGGGTTATGGTTGTTCCTCACATCAAGGAAGAAGACATCAAATGGATGGCGGATGAACTTCCGGATATGAATATCTCCGTCTATGTTGCCGACGATCCATCAGCATATCTACATCCACCAAGGAACAAGGGACATGAAGTAATGGTATACCTAACATACATCATTGACCACTATGACAGCCTGCCAGACATCGTCCTTTTCATGCACGCGCACCGTTGGACTCATCATAACAACGAATTCCTTGGACACGATGCTGTGGAGATGATTCGCAGATTGAATAATGCACATGTGATTAGAAATGGATACATGAACATGAGATGTCATTGGGGCCCAGGATGCCCGGAATGGCTCCATCCCGTCAGTACGCAGGAACTCTTAGGAAAGCAGGAGGAAAAGGTTTTGTCAAAGTGTTGGAGCGAGTTGTTTCCCCTCGAGCCCATGCCAACTTTCTTAGCCCAACCGTGTTGTGCGCAGTTCGCACTATCAAAAGAACGGCTCTTAGCAATACCACTGGGTCGATATGTCTTTTACCGTGACTGGATACTAAGAACGCCTCTGAGTGATTACATATCTGGTAGGATCTGGGAGTACTCTTGGCAATTCGTCTTCACTGGTCAAAACGTCTACTGTCCGGCGGAACATACATGCTACTGTGACGGGTTTGGCATATGTTTCGGTGGAAAAGCTCGATACAAAGATTTCCTAGAGCTTCGTAATACCAAACAGGGATTCGAGTCCGAATTAGAAGATTGGCGAGACAAGAAGAGGATCTTCGAAGAAGCTGCCCGAAGCGATAATGTCACTGGCCTTCCTGCTCCAGATCGGGGGAGGCATACTTTCCTAAACGAACAGATCGAAGCTCTGAACAAGGAAATGGCAGTAAGGAAACAAAATGCTATGGAACGAGGAGATAATCCAAAATACCGTGCAGAGGAGTGTGGTCGGCGATGGAAGAAGGGTGACGGCTTCTGAAGTCTCATAAGGAATAGTAGTCACAAATAATATCTCAATCTACATTCAGAATAAGCTTGGTTCTCGATTACACAATTTCAAGCTCAACGAAAAGAACAAAAGTAGATACTTTGTCTTCGGAAAAGATTTTGTTTCCCCCCTTCATTAAGTGCATGCAGCCTATGGCTATGGCACTATCTAGGCGCTGTGTGTATCGTTGATTGCGAAACCTGTGCCATTTTTTTAGAATTTGCCGAGAGTCTCATCAAAATTGAGTGTACCTCGGTAGATCTTCAGATAGTGCAGAATTCGTAGAAATTAGTCAATTACACTGCAATGTCATATCCCTTAGACCGTCGTTATGGCTGCCATAGGTACTAGAAAGCCACAAGAGATGACTAACCAGACCTGAAGATTAATATTTAGATTTCCTAGTGCATCGACTCGTACTCAGTCATGCAAACGACTCAGTCGCGCATGCTAATTTAGCGCCCCCACGAGAACATACCTAGGTACCTCACCCTCAGAATCATTAATGATCATCTTCTAGCATATGATCAGCAAGAATCAGCTAATATTAACTTTTCTTGTTTCATTATTTTGTTAATGCAGAATAGATAAATTTTTAATACATAAATAAACAAAGTAAATGACATGAACAAAATGTAATTAATTTGATGATACGCTTATACTTTATCACATTGAGTAAGGCGACGGCAAAGTTTGGTATTTTTCCGGTTGTAAGTCAGATCTGCCCGTATTTATCGATTCTGCCGGTCTGCCCTCAGACTTGTAATCGCAGCTTTCGTAGTACGCAGAGCGCTAACCAGAAGGGGCTTAGCCCCACTCGTCTGAGGTTCTGAGGCAATCCTGAAACCGGTCGTTCAACTTTTAGACTGGTAACCACAGCTGCTTCAAACCAATTGTCTGGTCACCGGCGATCAAAACCTGCCCACCTGCCCCTACAGACCTCTGTAAGGACTATGAGATGAAAGTGTTTCGAAGGATGGCTTCCACTCTACCCATGCAAATTGGTAGTCAAACAAATGGCACTCACGGCAATTATCTGATTTCGAAGCGGCTGCACCGAAACATATGGCGGGCTGTGTAAGGACTTCCATCTATCACACCATTTTGCTTCCCTTCTTCTAACTTGTCACAGTGATACACAGACGAAACAGAATGTCATTTTGAAAACCGCGCCAGACTTTCTCTTACGTAACGAGCGTGACATCCTCAAGCGTTTCCAGACCATATCATCTCTCCGCCGCCTAATTGACGAGATCCAAGATCCTCCTTTGCTAGTCTTGGAACATCTTGATAGCAATCTGTTGATCGAATCGGCAACAAAAAAACTTCAATCTTCGGAAGTAAAGCACGTTACGAAGGCTGTCTTACAAGCTCTGGCAGCTTTGCACGAGGAGGGGATCGTTCATACGGGTACGTGGAAAGCCATGGTTATAGCACATCATTACATAATCCCTGACTCCTGATGGCAGATGTGAAACCGGATAATATACTGGTCAACTATAGTGACTGTGAAAGTCGATTCAGCGATATCAAACTGGCGGATTGCGGAGATAGCACACACGTTGATTCCGTAGTCGAAGAACATATTATTGGGGCCACTATCTTTCGAAGCCCTGAAGCGATGCTTAACCTTATCTGGGGTCCGCCCACAGATATTTGGTCTTTGGGAGCTACGGCAAGGTCCCCTCTCGCGACATTGATTGACGGGTTCTATCTACTAACTCTGTAAAGCTTATAAGTCTGATATGGGGAGACAATTGGCACATTTTTAAGCCCTGCAACATCGATTCAACAGACTCGGCATATCCTATAGAGGTATTACGACGGCAAGATGAATGTTTTGGACCTTTTCCGCTAAGCTATACAAGCCTTGCGGACGATGATAGGCTTGATACGCTCACAATTATCACTGAATCGGTAGAAAAGCGAACGCCTTTCAAGATGGCTTCTTCTCAGGAAATCGCGAAGGAGGATCGAAAGTTCATTAGCAAGCTAATGCAGCTAGACCCAAGAGACAGACCGTCCGCCAAGGCGTTACTGCAAGATTCGTGGCTCGCAGAGTGCACAGCAGATTTCAATGAGTCATAACCTGCCCATGACACTTACCGAACATACGTATCAATAATCAGGACGTACGTACCTGCAATGACCTAGAGATTTGGTTCCACAACGCTCTTGGGAATCGATCTAGGCCAGCAGAACCTGAACGTTGTGACGAGAAAAAGCTTAGAAATAATAGGATTTAAGAAGTATCAAATTTGGACCCACTTTGCGGTAGGATTCGCGATGAGAACATGCTGGTTCGTTTACAATGATGTTCAAGGTTGTCACACTAATCTCTGTACAATTCAGTCACGGCATAGTCCACTGCATAGAAGCCTGCGCTGTCAACCAATATTCACTCATGAGTTTAAACCAAAGAGCCAACACAGCACGGTCGTTGCTTCATCTAGGGAAACCTTCTTGCTACATCATTTCGAGCACGTGGTAGCATCTTCATGTACGAGAAGCCCTTTGAACACTCCTATCTACTGACTCGGCTTACTTCATTGCAACTTCCTAAAGCTCCTGCCAAACACGAAAAAGAGTAATATCTTGAAACAGCTTAAGGGCTCCAGTGCTATATCTTCCCCCTCAATTCGGACGCCGGTCACTATATGACTCGGCTACTCTCGTGGAAAATGCTCTGTCCCAAGTGAATTACCCGTCCCATCATAGCACACTTCACTGTAATGGTCCCGTTTGTCATTGTCACTTGCGTGATCGACTTCCCTAAATTCGCGATGTCTATAAGTAAATTGCTGATCAAATCAAAGTAAACCACTTATCTCATGACTATTTCCATAGTGCCATTCGGCAAAGAATTCTTCGAATTCTGTACCGCTTTGGTAAAGTCGTCTTTGCTGACTTGTACGACGATCGTTGATCTTGTTCAGCGTTGGGTTACCGTTGCTGCGAAGAGTCTCACGGCTTGATTACCCATTGTGATCGTCTGTTTCAAGTTCACTTTCTGTATGATTTTGTTACTTGACATGATAAGACGAAGCAAAGCTTCTGAAGCTTAACCTCTGAAGCTTGAATTTGTTATGAGCCTGCATAGAGCGAATCATATGGGTGTATTCTAACTAGAAGTTCAAAGCTGAAGAAGGAAGTAGACTGATCGCGTCGGGTCGGGTACTCGGCCCGCCAAGACCCGATTCGGGTCAGGATTCTTGATTTGAGTATTCGAGTCGGGTCGAGATGTTCGGCCCGAGTATTCGGGCTGAGTCAGAGGATTGAAATCGAGTCTCGACTCGGAATTCCCGATTCGATCCGCCAAGACATGAAGATAGGTAGATAGATGTTCTATTATGACTTTCTATCATGACTTTCTACCAAACAGCCTTCATAGTTCTTCGTCATGACTTTCTATCATAGTTCTCTATCAAAGTTTCCTATCAAATGATCTCTATGTTTCTCTTCATGTTTCTCTTCATGTTTCCCTTCATGTTTCTCTTTATGACTTTCTATCAAAAAGGTAATGCAAAAAGGTAATGCAAAGGCGAAAACTCGGAAAAATTTCTATATTTAGCTCTCTTGACATCATTTTCGATTTCTTGATGAGTCGAGTCGAAAACTCAAATCGAGTATCAATTCAAGATCAATATCAGATCAAATCAGAATGTTGAAATTGAGTATTCAAGTTAAGTCAGAAGATTGATATTGAGTACTTAAGTCAAGTCAGAAGATTGATATCTGTCAGAATCATGTCTAAATGATACAATCAATGAAGATCAAAATTGATAGTGCTTGATCTTTAGAAATAGCTATAACTGAATATTAAGAATACAGAAGAAGATTGATACAAAGACTTTTATTTATGTAATGTTCAGAGACTGCGTTAGACTTGAAAGAGATGTGTTTGTGACATGAAAAGAAAATGATGTAAATGAACAAGACGTTGATGAAAGAAAAGAATGTTGAAGAAGAAAAAAGATGTTGAGTCATATCTGAGTCAAATCTGAGTCAGACCTCAATCAGATCATTGACTAGCTTTAATCATTACATAGAATACTCGCTAGTGTTAGAGGTCAGCATAGAGCGAGTCATATGAGTGTAATGTAACGAGTATATAAATGCTAAGGAAGAAAAGTATCTAGAAGAGAAGGGTCGACTATCTATATGACTCAGGGAAACATAAGCTAACCCTGAATAGGGTTGGCTTCGGAACAATTCGATAGCCTAGTGATGAGCGGTCGGCAATAGTCATGAACATAGTCATCGACATAGTCATCAACATAGCTATCAACATAGATGCGTAGCTAGAATCGTAACAGCTAGCATGCATTATGAATTAATTAAAGCTTCAATCTTGTTCAGTCTTATTGATCTTGATACGCTTGTAACATTATTTCTTTCTTCAAAAATTCATGTTTGCATGAATGTAGTTTCTTTGCTCACTTTTGTTAATAATTATTTCAATATTTAGCGCGATTTACTTGAATATAACTTATGAAATTCATTCAAAACTTTCTCTGAATCATTGAATTCTTCTTTATCAACATAGTATCATTTGTTATCTTTATTTAGATTTTTTCATTTGATTTTGTACTGTATTTAATCTTAATAACATCTGAAGTTTAATATATTATTTATCTTTTAATGTTCATCATCTTTAATAGTGATTAATTTGAGTGATTCTGAATGTTGTTCTGATAAAGAATCTTTTGAATATGATTGTAGTAACTTTGAGCTGAACATAAAATGCAGATGCTTTATGCTGATTAATAAATAAAGATGATAGAAGATATTTACTTTAGCAGTGATTTAATATGAGTTTAGCTGTTTATCTTTCAAATCTTTGCAGAGTTTCATTGTCTTGATATTTCTGAAAGATAGTCAAACTCAATCATTTACTTCATATGTGATGTTTCATTTATGTTTATTGATCTGAACTTCAATGATTAACTTCATTTTTTTTAATTGTTAATGATCAAAGTTTAGTAGTTTTTTCATTTGAATGATAATATCATTTGCTTTTTTAGCTTCAAATCATTCACAAGTTGTTTCATAGTCAGTTGTATTTAAATTGAAACTTATTCAAAGATGAAATTCTTTATTAAAGTAAAAGAAAATCATTGAAGTGATTGAGAAAATATTAAAATTATCATTGAATTCTATCATAAATATTCATTTAACTTAGTCATTCTGCATGTAATTGCAGTAAATTCTAAGTTTGCATTCAACATTTTGATTAACTCATTTCAATTGATTATTGATCTTAAAATGATAAACTGTGAATAAACTAGCTGTAATTCTCAGTTGTTTACAAAGACTTTTTCACATAGTTGATATAAATTGAAAGTCTCTGTTTGAAATAATAGAACTGAGTAAATCATGCAGTTAATAAACATTTCATAACATGATTTAAATCATTTCTTTAATTGAAATGTCATTGTCTTTTCAATGACAGAAAACATAATGATGTTTTTTGATGAAACAACATATGATGATGCAAATAATATTATAGTTTTCTGACAAAGATAGTTCAGTAATGAAGTTCATAACTATATTTTTTCAGCATTTCTATGAAATTGAAAGAGAATGATGAAGTTCATTGATGCTATCTTTAGAAACTTTGCTTCATTAATAAGCATGATAGTTTTGAATGTATCATCAAATAATAGCTTGATGATCTGATCAATAGTAGAAATGTTGAACTAAATTAATAATTCATTTATTGTTGAGATGAAAGATTGAAGATTAATCATGCACTTCTTATAGTAATTTCATGTGCATGTTTTCAGAAACTTACAGTAAATCTTTTTTAAATAAAACATCATTAATGATTTTACAGTTCTTGTCAGAATCATGTTTAAATGATACAATTAATGAAGATCAGAATTGATAGTGCTTAATTTTTAGAAATAGCTATAACTAAATATTAAGAATACAGAAGAAGATTGATACAAAAGCTTTTATTTATGTAATGTTCAGAGACTGTGTTAAACTTGAAAGAAATGTGTTTGTGACATGAAAAGAAAATGATGTAGATGAACAAAATGTTGATGAAAGAAAAGAGTGTTGAGAAAGAAAAAAAATGTTGAGAAAGAAAAAGAGTGTTGAGTCATATCTGAGTCAAACCTGAATCAGATCTAGGTCAGATCTTGACTAGATCATTGACTAGTTCTAATCATTACACAGAGTACTTGCTAGCATGCACTGCAAATTGATTAGAACTTCAGCCTTGTTCAGTCTTATTGATCTTGATATGCTCATAACAGTTCTTCAGTTTAGTGATATGAAATTTGAGCTTGTTGTCATTCATAGCTTGTTTATATTTGTTGCAGAACTCATCTGTTTAATTGATCATACATACTTGTTGATAGAGATTTGCTTTCAATTCAATAGATAGAACATTGACTTTATCAAAGATCAGAATAGTCTGAAAACAATCTTCAAGACACTGAGCTAATTCAAAAATGTTCGCTAAAGACATTCTGATTAAAGCATTGACTTTAGTGTTTATTTTGCCTGATTTAAAGATGATCTGAAAGTTGAACTTCGATAGAATGTTCAGATACATCAACGTTTCGACAAATTCAGCTAAAATTGACTACAAGCTCATCAAGCTAGCATCAGTCAAAAACATATGTTTAGTTGAGCTTCTAGCTTGCAAGCTTCAACAGCACACTCATCAACGACTAATAGCTAGCGATCAGCGCTTGTAGCTTTTGATGATGATCATTTGCTCAAAAGACATCAATTGCTCAAAAGATATAATGCGCAACACATGTTCGCTTTTCGTACGTTTCTACATTCAAGGTTCGTATGTAATCAAATAAATTATTTGATGAATTGATTATTTAAGTAGCTATTTAACCATCTATTTAAACATGAAGGGTGCTTGGTAGGGAAACATGAAGGGTGCTTGGTAGGGTGCTTGGTAGGGAAACATGGAGGGCGCTTGGTAGGGAAACATGGAGGGTGCTTGGTAGGGTGCTTGGTAGGGAGCCATGTAGAGAGCCATGTAGAAAGCATTGTTTGACCCGTGTTATGCGCCCGATCGACGCGTATTTTGAAGCATGTAGAATGTTTGGTAGAGCGTTTGATAGGAAGCTCAGTCGATAGCTCAATAGGTAGCTCAGTAGGAAGGTCGATAGAAAGGTTGATAGAAAGGTTGATAGAAAGGTCGGTAGAAAGATCAGTAGGAAGGTCGGTCGGAAGGTCAGTAGGAAGGTCGGTCGGAAGGTCAGTAGAAAGCTCACTAGATGACTCGATCGAAAGGTCAGTAGAAAGGTCGGTCGAAAGATCAGTAGAAAGCTCAGTAGAAAGCATTGTTTGAAGCATCGTTTGACTCGTGTTATGCGCTTGATCGACGCGTCTTTTGAAGCATGTTTTGAAGCGAGTAGACTGACTAGTAGGCGAACGAGTAGATAGCTGAGTTGATAGCTGAACATGTTGATATTTTGATTGTTGTTGTTCTAGAAAGTAGGAACTATGAAGGGAAAAAGAAGGTGAAAACTCCGAACTCCCTAGCGTCAGCCCTATAGGGCTCGGAGCGAAGATTATCGAGTAGGTAGCTGAGCATGTAGGGTGGCGAGTAGGTAGGAAGCCATGTAGGAAGCATTGTTTGAAGCACTGTTTGACGTGTTTTATGCGCTCGATCGACGCGTTTGATAGGGAGTAGGGTGGAGAGTAGGTGGGCGAGTAGGTAGGCGAGTAGGGTGGAGAGTAGGTGAGCGAGTAGGTAGACGAGTAGGGTGGAGAGTAAGTGGGCGAGTAGGTGGGCGAGTAGGTGGGCGAGTAGGTGGGCGAGTAGGTAGGCGAGTAGGGTGAAGAGTAGGTGGGCGAGTAGGTGAGCGAGTAGGTGAGCGAGTAGGTGAGCGAGTAGGAGAGTAGGTGAGCGAGTAGGTGAGCGAGTAGGTAGGCGAGTAGGGTGAAGAGTAGGTGAGCGAGTAGAATGGAGAGTAGGTGGGCGAGTAGGGTGAAGAGTAGGTGGGCGAGTAGAGTGAAGAGTAGGTGGGCGAGTAGGTGGGCGAGTAGGTGGGCGAGTAGGGTGAAGAGTAGGTGAGCGAGTAGGTAGACAAGTAGTGCTAAATCAGCTAAATCAGCTTGTAGCTGATCTATGTAGCATGTAAGCTAATCAACGATGCAAACTCAGCTGACAGCTAGCTTGTAGCAAACGTCTCATCTAGTAGCTAGCATATGCGCCTCGAGCGCATTAGTATTGAATGAACTCTGCTCACTAGCTTACAAGCTACTCAAGCTCTTCGTTGAAATGTCAATGTAGTTGACTTGTCATCGACTCAACTGTTTGTTTTTCATGAAGATCTTCAAAGTCTGATGATCGATGAACATCTGAATGAGTAGTTCAATGCATTTCAGCTTGAGTCGTCAGTGTTTGAAGCATCAAATAATGACTAGCAGTTTCTTGTCATAGATGTGATAATTGATTTCAGCGAGAATCATGCTTTTGCTGTAGAAAGTTATCAAATGAAAAACTTTCTCATCATTATACTGAGATAGTATTTCACCTTTTACATAGTTTGAAGCATCGATCTTCAGAATAGCTTGTTATTTGAGATTGAAGTGACAAAGTACTGAGACTGAGCTGATTTGTTTCTTTAGATTGTTAAAAGCTTGAACACAAATCTCATTTCAAACAAAAGATGTATTCTTTCTAGTCAGCTGAGTGAATGATTTAACTAGCTTTGAAAAGTTCTTAATGAAATGATGATAGAAGTTAACAAATTTTATGAAGCTTTGAATTTTCTTTAGATTGATTGAGATGATTCAACTGACTATGACTATCACTTTACTGAAATTCATATGAAGATTTAGTTCTGATATAATGATTTCTAGAAAGACAGTTTTTTTTACATTGAATTTGCACTTTTGAATATTCATCTGCAGTTCAGCTTCACGTAGTCAACTTAATACTAGTTTAACATGATTTTTATGTTTCTTTCTCATTTTGCTATAAATGAGAATGTCATTTAAATAAACTTGACAAAAGTCATTCAGAAAGTTTCATAAAACATCATTCATATATTGCTGAAAAAAGATTAATTCATTAGTCAGTTTAAATGATAACATCTTGTATTTATATGCTTTTAAAACAGTGATAAAAATGATGTAATTTTTGCTATTGAAATGCATTTGAAGTTTGTTAAATGTTGATATGATGTTCAATCTAGTTAAATGCTTGCAACATTTGCAGTTTAAAAAGTGAACTGAATTATTGAGTTTAACTAAAGAGACATTTGTTGTTTAAAGTGAGATAAAGTTGAAATTTTAGCTGAGTTCATCTGAATATAATCAGATTTTATGAATAAAATTTGCAATCATTTCATATATCATTGAACTGAATCTGCATTTATTTATATATTATTAAACTGAATTGCACTTTTGTTACTTTCATCACTTTCATTACTTTCATCACTTTTATTTCTTTTGTCACATTCAGTTTACTACTCATTTATTTACTTGCTCATTTACTTGCTCATTTACTCGCTCATTTACTCGCTCATTTACTCATCACTTTACTTGCTCATTTACTCTTCATTCTACTCACTCATTTACTCACTCATTTACTTACTCATTTACTCACTCATTTACTCATCATTTTACTTGCTCATTTACTCTTCATTCTACTTGCTCATTTACTCTTTACTTTACTCATTTAATTACTCACTCATTTACTCATCACTTTACTCACTCATTTACTCTTTATTCTACTCATTACTTTACTCGCTCATTTACTTACTCATTTACTCATTCATTTACTTATCATTTTACTCGCTCATTTACTCTTCATTCTACTCACTCATTTACTCTTCACTTTACTCATTTAACTACTCACTCATTTACTCATTCATTTACTCTTCACTTTACTCACTCATTTACTTTTCACTTTACTTATTTATTTACTCACTCATTTACTCATCATTTTACTTTCTATTAAACTTTCTATCAAATGCTTTATCAAATGCTTTATTAAATGCATTGATCAAGTGCACAAAATACATTAAACAATGTTTTAAATAATGCTTTTTAATGAGTTTTTTACTGATCTTTTTACTGATTTTTCAATCAATCTTTTTATTGATCTTTCTACTAGTTGTTATGATTCTAGCTACGCATCTATGTTGATAGCTATATTGATGACTATGTTGATGACTATGTTTCTGACTATCGTTGATCGCTCGTCACTAGACTATCGAGTTGTTTTGAAGTCAACTCTATTCAGAATTAGCTTATGTTCTTCTGAGTCATATAGATAGTCGATTCTTTTCTTCTAGATACTTTTCTTTCTTAGCATTTATATACTCGTTACATTACACTCATATGACTCGCTCTATGCTGATTTCTAACATTATATAAATGCTTCTTCGTTACAGACGAAGTCAAATAATCTGCATCGATTCTCGAGTGCTTCTGCTCGATTCACACGACTATTGACTTTGATCTAGTCGACTCGCGATCGTGCAGACACTCATTCTTCTTTCTCGTGAGCTGACTCAGCGAGAATAAACAAAAGATTCGAACTCGTGCGCTGATCAGCGAGTATAAACAAACGATTGAAATCATTCGACTAGGTCAAAGATCAGCGAATTAATCGTTCATTCAGATTCGCAAGAGATTCTTCAAATTTGTTGAACAATCAAACGAGGTCAGTCTATGACTGCGTGAAGTCTCTATTTCAAAGAGCAATCAAAGAGATCAGTCTAGAACTGCGTGAAGTCTCTATCTCGATGAGCAAACTTCTCAGTGAGTCTGCTTCAATGACATCGTCAAAGCGATAATCTATTCACCTTCATCGCTCTATCTATCAGTGAATCGATTCGTCAACTCGATCATGTGCAAATAGTAAGTCTGCTACAATGACATCTTTCGTCAATACGATGATTCATCTACTCACATCGCTCTATCTATCAGTGAATCGATCTGCCGACTCGTTCGCGTGCAACTAGTGAGTCTGCTACAATGACATTCTCAATGCGATGATCTACTCGCCCTCATCGCTCTATTCATCAGTGAATCTGGTCAAACGTTCATGTGCAACTAGTGAGTCTGCTACAATGACGAGCTCAAAGTCGATCTCTTCGATGAGCAAGTCGACTAGTGAGTCTGCTTCAATGACACGATCATCTTCGATAACAAGCAAATTCATGAGCTTGTTTTTATATCGAAATCTCAACAGTGAGCCTGCTACAATGATGAACAATGATTGATCTCTTGATTGAGTCGATCAACGAACAAAACAAGCTCTACTATGTAGTAGGTCTGAATCAGCAGTGAGTCTGCTTCAATGACACGATCACAATCAATCTCTTCGATGAGCTAGTCGATTCTCTTCTAGTGAGTCTGCTTCAATGACATCAGTCAATAGTCGATCTCTTCGCTGAGCAAGTCGATTTCTCTCTACATAGCTAGCCTGCTACAATAGGCATTTCGATTCTACACAAGGCTAAGAAAATACATTCATGCGAACATGAATCGTTGAAGAGAAGAAATACTGTTACGATTCTAGCTACGCATCTATGTTGATAGCTATGTTGATGACTATGTTGATGACTATGTTCCTGACTATCGTCGATCGCTCGTCACTAGACTATCGAGTTGTTTCGAAGTCAACTCTATTCAGAATTAGCTTATGTTCTTCTGAGTCATATAGATAGTTGATTCTTCTCTTCTAGATACTTTTCTTTCTTAGCATTTATATACTCGTTACATTACACTCATATGACTCGCTCTATGCTGATCTCTAACACTAGTGAACTTTTTACTGATCTTTTAATTGAATCATCTGATGAACTTTCTACTGATCTTTCAATTAAGTCATTTAATGAGCTTTCTACTGATCTTTCAATCAATCTTTCTATTAATCTTTCTATTAATCTTTTTACTGAGCTATTTATTGAGTTATTGACTGAACTTTTTATTAAATGCTTTATCAAACATTCTACATGCTTCAAAATATGTGTTAATCAAGTGTATAACATGAATCAAACAATACTTTCTACATGACTTTCTATCAAGCACTCTTCATGTTTCTCTATCAAGCATTCTTGCTGATCTTTCTACTGATCTTTTAATCAAGTCATTTAGTGAGCTTTCTACTGATTTTTCAATTGATCTTTCTATTAATCTTTCTACTAGTAAGCTTTCTACTGATCTTTTAATCAAGTCATTTACTGATCTTTTTACTAAATGATTCTTTACATGACTTTCTACATAACTTTCTTCATGATTTTCTACATGACTTTCTACATGACTTTTCATCAAGCTTTGAATTACTTTGCAATCAAGAATTAAATTTGTTCTTTATTAAGCTTCAAACATGATTCTATCAATCATTTTACATGACTCTCTATCTTTTTAGTTTATTCATTAACTTTCTCATTAACTTTCTCATTGACTTTCTTATTAACTTTTTCATTAACTTTTTTGATGCATATATTAAATAGCTATTATTTAGATAGTCAAATCAATCATTAATTATTCAACGTTGCAACTACTTATCAATGTTACAAATGTTAAAATAGTTGTGTTTATTGAATTAAATGATAAAGACGCATACTGCGCTTATGAGAATGCTAGAAATGTTGAGAATGTTAAGAATATTGATGCTTTTATGAATATGTCTCAGCTAAAAGTGACGCAAATCTGAGACATGAAATTAAATGAATATTTGAAATATTAATCACTAAAAGCATTAAAATCTGTCACTGTCACTCTTTACAAATTGCAAATGAACTCACTATTTTATCAATGATCTTATTTATCAATGATAGAGAATATTTATTTCTTTTGAAAATGTCATTTAACTTTTGATAGTTTATGCAGAATTAAAGATCTTCATTAGCTTTGAGAGCAAATAGAATGAGAAAGAAATAAAGAGTCTGACTAAAAGTGATGAATCTCTTTGACAGATTCTTGTTTAAATACTTTTTTACTTTCAGAAGTTTGACAAAGAACATTTAATATGCTCAACAGTGAGAAGATGTTGAATCACTAGTGAGCTTGATTTTATGATCATAAAAGCGATGAGAAAGTAGTTTATTTAATTGAGCTCGATCAAAAATATTTAAAAACTTGTGATATTTCAAAGACAGCTTCGCTTTAATGTCTTTTAAATTCTGAGTCATTTCATTAATTAAAGAAATGTTTAAAGCATTTAAATTGCACTGAGTATTGTACGTCATTTTTCTATTGATGTTCATCATGAATAAAGCAAAGACTTCAATCTTGTTCTTTTTTGAATGATTCAACAATGTTTTAAATGAAATAATATTTATGCTTTGAATCAAGAATGACTCTTTCTGAGCAATGATTGAAATGCGTCGTTTGAGCATTATAAAGATCTTAGTCTGAGTTATTGAAGAGAGTGAAGTTGATTATGATCAACTTAAATGCTTTGAATTGAGCGAAATCAAAAAAACAGAAATAGAAGTATTCAATTGATTTGAAAAAACAATGATGTCATTTTGCATATTCAGTAATATTTCATTTTTATTCATTCAGAGCTTACTCAATATGACTTCATAATGATTAATATCAGTTATCAACATTGATATGATCAATTTCTTATAACTTTTGATGATGAGATTAAGTAGAATTTTATGAGTGATGATCTTTTTAAATATCTTTTCATCATAATCTTTTATTAGCTTCTCTTTTATCAATGATATAAATTGAATTTTCAGTTTCTTGCATACTTTATTGACTAAATTAGTATGTATGATCATGTAAATGACTGAATCACTGTTTATTAAAGAATGAAGATTGAAAGATTAATTCTGAGAAATAAAATGAGTGTCAATTAGAAATGACTTTTCAAAGTAATTCTTTTTCAATAGAATTTCATTTAGTTTGCACAAAGATATAATCTCTATTTCTTTAATAACTTTTGAAAAGATGATTAGTTTTTTAAATCGAAATTCAAATCAAAATCAAAGTGATCATATTCATTGTTCACTGCATTAATTTTAGTAGATCGATTGAAGCACTCTTTAAAGCTATGATCTGATTTATGACATATGAAACAGCTTTCAACTAGAATGTCTGCTTCTTTAACGCTAGTTAAAATTGCATCGCGCGACTTTAAATGATCAGACTTTGAATGATTGAATGATTGTTAAGTGACAACAATTACTTTATGAAAGATAGTTTTTGAAACATCATCAACGCGTTTGATTTTGTTCTTGATTTCTCAAATGACTCGCTGATTATTATTCAAATGAATCAGATAAAAATGAATTTCTTTTAGAAAATCAGATTGAACTAGTTGATCTACTCAAATGAATTAAAGACAAGAATGTATTTTATCTTTCAAATTAATGATCAGTTGCTTTTCATGATAGTCTAAATAGAAAGATAGTTGTTGAAACTGAATATAAAACTCGCTGAATTTCTTTGATTCTTAAATTAAGTTGTAGTATTCTTTATGAAAGTTGACTTTCTTATTTGAATCATCAAACAACTGAGCTAACTCTTTTAAAAGATCTTCAATAATTTTATAGAAATTAACACAATCATGTTTGCATCTAGCTTGAGTGATCTCAGCTGCGTCATCAAATAATCTAGAATGTATATAGCTCAATTTGACTTATTCATTAAAAAAGAGATTGACGTTGATCTCTAGTTTATTCTGAATTTTTCTGTATCAGTTTTTTCAAATAGAGTTCTTTTTATCAGTAAACAGCGAAGAATCAGATATTTTTTAAAACTTAGAACGCTCAAAGTAAATGAAATTAGAAGAAGTGTTTTCTTTAGCTTAAAGTTTAGTCTTCAACTCTTTAATTTTGTCTTCTTGTTGTTTATTTAACTTATAAAGTTGATCTGTTTCTTTATTAAGAGCTAAGCTTCAAGTCTTTCAGATTTCATAAAACACAAGAAGTATTATTATTTCAGCGAATAATTCGTCATCTTCATGAATGAATGACGCAGCACTTGATGATTTCGTTTGTGATTTTGATGAATCAGCATCAAAGATTTGAGAGAAATGATTTTGAAATTCTTCAGAATGCTTTTCAGTAAATGAATAACTAAACATGATGAGATTTGTTTAAAAAAAGAATTGAATGAATGATAATGCTTGATGATTGAAAAAGAAAAACGTATGAAGTGATGTTTAATCTTCAACAAAGAAAATGAGATTTGTTTGTTGATTGATTTGATTAATTTTTTAGCAAACAACGAAGATTCTTTATCATTGAATCTATCAATCAATTTGATTCTTAAGCAATTCACGAAGATTCTTTATCATGATTTTCATAATTGAGTGAACTTTGCGTACTTAATGAGCAATAAGTAGTCTAGCAATTCAAACAGTCTTGTCGTTGATTTTATTCAACTCTCTAGTGTTGTTCTATCTTTTGATTACATTGATCATCAGATAAATGAATTTCTTTAAACTCATTCTGTCTAAATGAGTATGTTGAATGAGTAATGAAATCAGTATCATGTGATTAATGAATTCTTAATATAATGTCAGAATCATGTTTAAATGATACAATCAATGAAGATCAAAGTTGATAGTGCTTGATCTTTAAAAATAGCTATAACTGAATATTAAGAATACAGAAGAAGATTAATACAAAAACTTCTATTTATGTAATGTTCAAAGACTGCACTAAACTTGAAAGAAATGTGTTTATGATATGAAAAGAAAATGATGTAAATCAACAAGACGTTGATGAAAGAAAAGAGTGTTGAGAAAGAAAAAAGATGTTGAGTCATATTTGAGTCAAATCTGAGTCAGATCTCAATCAGATCATTGACTAGCTCTAATCATTATGCAGAGTACTCGCTAGTGTGCATTGCAAATTGATTAAAACTTCAATCTTATTCAGTTTTATCAATCTTAATACGTTCATAACAATATCAAAACTCAATTCAATGATCAGTTTAAAAGAAAGAAGATGCAACATGTCATGAGTTTTACTCATGAAAACACGCTAAATCACTAGCGTGTCAACATCAGTTCTATACTAGTTTATGATAGTTTAACATGATCTATGTTAAATTAACTTGAAGTGCATGATTGCAACATTATTTCTCTTCTTCATTTAGCAATGTTCTCATTGCTGCAGTTTAATTAATCTTTCTTAAGTCAATTTCTATCTTGACTTGTTTAAATATCATTTATGAAAGTCATTTACAATCTTCAAACATTCTTTGAATTCACTTTCATTAACGTTGTATCAATGTAAATCAACATTGTATTCTTTTCAATTGACATGATATTGTAATCATTTATCTTGTTCATAATGTTTGAAATTCAGTATATATTATGAAGTGTGTCAACGTTGAATAAAACCTAGTCAATAGACTCTAGAGATTTCAATATGTAAACAAGAAACAATGATGTTTCAAATTGAAATATGCTGAAACATTTCATTTATTCAAGTTCTAGCAAATTGACTACTTCATCTCTTTGTTCACTCTACTATAAATACAGCTTGAAACTGTTTTCTTTCTTCTGTATTCTTAGTTTTCTAGTTATAGCTATCTTTATTGATTAAACATTCTATTCAGCTACGCACTATCTTGCTGCAGTATGATTAGATTCTAGACATAATCTCAACATTAAACTAAGAATTCATTTATCACATGATATTGATTTCATTACTTATTCAAGCTACTTGATGAACAACGAAATGAGTATAAAGAAATTTATTTACCTGATGATTAACAACATTGAAAGACAGAACAACATCAGAAAGTCAATAGAATCAATGAGAACATATGATCATTGAATTGCTAAAGAATCTACCGCTCATTCAATAGCATTGATTCACTCAATTAATAGAATCAACGATAAAGAATCTTCATAAATTGCTTGAGAATCAACTCATTCTTGTGAAGCAGATGAGTGAAAATAAGCTGTTCAACTCTCTCTCAAAAAGCTTGTGAATTAGTTGAGTTAAAATAATTTGTGTCATCAAATTCAATTCAACTCAATTCAAATCAAGATCAATTTAGTGAGTCTGCTACAAAGACAAGTTGATTAGAATCAATCTCTTTAATGAGCTAGTTGATTTTCTTCTAGTGAGTCTGCTACAAAGACGTTGTCAATGCAATGATTTATCTACTCACATCGCTTTATCTATCAGTAAATCAATCTATCTTATGTTTCTGTATCAACTAGTAAGTCTGCTTCAATGACACAATCAGAATCAATCTCTTTAATGAGCTAGTTAATTTTCTTCTAGTGAGTCTGCTACAATGATCGCTCTTCTTCTCTCATAGTGAGTCTGCTACAATAAACATTTCGATGATCTGAAAGATCAATAGAAAGATTGGTAGAAAGATGAGCGTCAAGCTTTACGTCAGTGCTATAAACTACATTACAAGTCATAGAAACATGACTTTTAAAAAGAAGAAAGTAATGTTACGAAGCATGTCAACGTTGAATAGAATCTAGTCAATAAACTCTAGAAATTTCAATATGTAAACAAGAAACAATGATGTTTTGAATTGAAATATGCTGAAACATTTCATCTATTCAAGCTTTAGCAAATCAACTACTTCGCTTCTTTGTTCGCTTTACTATAGATACAGCTCAGAACTGTCTTCTTTCTTCTGTATTCTTAGTTTTCTAGTTATAGTTATCTTTATTGATCAAACATTCTATTCAGCTACGCACTATCTCGCTGCAATGTGATTAGATTTTAGACATGATCTCAACAGTATATTCTTTATCTTTTATTTATTTTCATCATTGATCATTATAAAGTCAGATGATTCATTTCATTGTTCATTCAAAGAATTCTTTGAATTTAATTGCAGCAGATTTAATGTAAACTTCAAATGTATCTTCATAGTCAATGATAGTTTCAGTTAATAAACATGTTTAATCTTGATCAGAATCTTGAAGAATTTTAGCATTTTATTATTTAACTTTTTTGATGATTATAAGATTATTATGTTTTTAGAATTCAGAAACATCATGTTATTTATCTTGTAAAACATTTTTGTTATGAATTTGCATAAAGCAAATCATATGAGTGTATTCTAACTAGAAGTTCAAAGCTGAAGAAGAAAGAAAATGCAATATGTCATAAGTTTTACTCACAAAGACACGCTAAATCGCTAGTGTGTTAACATCAGTTTTATACTAGTTTATGATAGTTTGACATAATTTATATTAAACTAATTTAAAGTGCATGATCACAACATTATCTTTTTTCTTCATTTAACAATGTTTTCATTATTGCAGTTCAATTGTTAAAGATCAGCATAGAGCGAGTTATATGAGTGTAATGTAATGAGTATATAAATGTTAAGAAAGAAAAGTATTTAGAAGAAAAGAATCAACTATTTATATGACTCAGAAGAACATAAGCTAATTCTGAATAGAATTGACTTCAAAACAAGTTTATGCTTTAGCGACAAGTGATTGATGATAGCTCTCAGAATAGTCATCAACATAGTTATTAATGAAGATGCGTAGCTAGAATTGTAACATTATTTTTCTTCTTCAATGATTCATGTTTGCATGAATGTATTTTCTTAGTCTTATGTAAAATCGAAATGTTTATTGTAGCAAACTCACTATGCAAGATAAAAGTATCATTGAAGCAGACTCACTAGTTGCATGCAAATGAGTCAACAGATCAATTCATTGATAGATAGAATGATGTGAGTAAATAAATTATTGCATTGACGAAAGATATCATTGTAGCAGACTCACTAGTTGCATGTGAACTGATAGATGAATTGATTCACTGATGAATAAAGCAATGTGAGTAGATAAATCATTGCATTGATGAAAGATATCATTGTAGCAAATTCACTAGTTGCATGTGAACTGATAGATGAATCAATTCACTGATAAATAAAGCGATGTGAGTAAATAAATCATTGCATTGACGAAAGATGTCATTGTAGCAGACTCATTGAAAGTTTGCTTCTTAAGATAAAGACTTCACGCAGTTCTATGACTGATCTCATTTGATTGTTCAACAAATTTGAAGAATCTCTTGCAAATCTGAATGAATGATTAATTCGCTGATCTTTAATCTAGTTGAATGATTTCAATCGTTTGTTTATACTCGCTGATCAGCGCATGAGTTCAAATCTTTTGTTTATTCTCGCTGAATCAGCTCATGAAAGAAGAAAGATGAGTGCTGCTGCATGAACGCAAGTCACTAAATCAAAGTCAATAAAGAATTGAAGAATTACTAGCAGAAGCACTTAAATAGACTGATTGCATCAAGTAAAGTACTTGAGTTCAAGTCAAGTACTTGACTTATCAAGACTTAATTTGAGATGTTTAACTTAAGTATTTAAATTGAGTCAAAGAATTGAAATCAAGTATTGACTTAAAATTCTCAACTTGACTTATTAAGACATAAAGATAAATAGATAGATGTTTTATTATGACTTTCTATTATGACTTTCTATTATGACTTTCTATTATGACTTTCTATTATGACTTTCTATTATGACTTTCTATTATGACTTTCTATTATGACTTTCTATTATGACTTTCTATTATGACTTTCTATTATGACTTTCTATCAAATAGTCTTTATGTTTCTTTATCATGACTTCTCTTCATGACTTCTCTTCATGATTCTTTATCAAACAGTCTTTATAGTTTTTTGTCATAACTCTCTATCATAGTTTTCTATCAAAGTTTTCTATCAAATGATCTCTA